>JGI994J12354_10000053_pt1 | contig 98440 bp, 73 predicted proteins | sample IntmicLarv3ML3BL_FD_12354 | JGI IMG/M metagenome (IMG submission 12354) | reverse complement strand
CCCCCCCCCCCTCGTTGTTTTTTCATGGTTATTAATCTCCTTTTGTTTTTTTTATAGTTTTTCATGTAAAAAAGATGAAAAGCTATGATATATAATGATTATACCCCTTTAAAGAAGCTTTGTCAAGCAGTAAAACTTGAAAAATCCCACTATTTTATAAAAAATGCGGGATTTTTTTAAGAAAATTTTTTGTTTTAACGTGGCAGCAAAGGTGATTTTTCTTAAAAATGAAAAGTCCGTTTTAGCCAAACAATAGCTAAAACGGACTTTTTGATACAGTTTTAAAATGAGTTTTATTTAACTATATTATCTCATGACCTCTATATCGCTTACAACAAGATTATTTCCACCTGATGCCATCCAAACTAATCCTTTAACTTGATCAGAAATATTTCCTGTACGGTATCCGGCATCTCCGTTTTTGAATTCTAAGTCAAATGATCCACCACCACTTGTTGCGGAAACTTTCATCTTATTACCTTGACGAGTGGCAGTATAACTCCAAGTATTGTCTGCGTTAAACATAGGAGCAACTAAGTCAGGTCTGCCGGCACCTAAAACCGGGTTAGCAAAACTGTTTGCATCATAATATCTCCATGCAGAATTGTTAGTAGAAGGTTTAAATGGACCGGCATAACCTGTACCGTCAGCAAAGCAGAAGGCAAAAGTATAATTGCACTCTGCATTGGGGTTTCCGTCCCATGCTACACTTGGCGGTGTGTTAGGTTGCATCACAGAACCATTCAAATAGTTACCCATAGCTGTTAAGTTGAATATTAACTTATCATCCATACCAACAGGAGCAAAATAGGTGATAAAGGAACTTGGAGAAGAGAGTTTGAATTTTATGGTGTAATCACCTGAGAGTGGCTCTTCTAAAATAAGGTAACCTGCAGTAACTTCACTGCCGGAACCGTTAATTTTTAACCCGGAAGCAGTCATAGTCAAAACGTTTGGAACAAAGTCTGTCGTAGTTAAAACGTTTGTGTCAATAAGGGTACTGGAGCCGTTTTTAGCTGCCATACCGTGTGCAAACTGCCAACCCCAAGTGGTTGAACCGGTTTTAAGCTGAGGCAACTCAGTATCTGTTGTGAAAGAATAATCTTTTACAGTGTAACCAATGAACCCTTTTGTTAATACAACGTGACCATCAACATAGCTTGCGATAACTCCGCCACCATGACGAGCTACTATTTGATCAAGGTTGGTTACGAGGTTATTTGTTGTGTTCTCAGCATCGCATGAGAGCATAATCTCGGTTGGTTCAGCAATCTCGCCTAAGCCTTTGTTTTCTAAATTACTGTTGTATCCGTAAGCGTTAGCAATTTTCTTACCGGCTGTTGGGCAAATAAGAACTTTACTGGTAATGTCTTTCCAAACATCGGCGCCTGCCGGTAAGATCTCATTGTTCTCTTGAACATACATCATGACAGATGTTGCAATTTGCTTCTGGTTAGAAGTACAAGTAGTTTGACGTGCTTTTTCACGTGCTTTTGAGAATACAGGGAATAAGATAGCAGCTAAAATCGCAATAATTGCAATAACTACTAAAAGTTCAATTAGGGTAAATCCCCCCCCCCTCGTCATTTTCTTCATACGTTATTAATCTCCTAAGTTTTTTTATAGCTTTCTATTTTTATGTAAAGTATGTGAAAAGCTATAGTATATAGAAATTATACCCCTTTAAAAGAGCTTTGTCAAGCATTAAACCTTAAAAAAAGCTACTATTTTGTAAAAATAGTAGCTTTTTTATGTTTTTTTCTCTAAGCATGATGCTTTAAATTGTTGAACGAAGGAAATTAGTTCATTTCCAGATTTTCTGTTATTTCGTCCAATCTTTTTCTCGGCAGCTCCCGCCACTTTATTTCTTCCGGGTCAGGGCCATTTTCCTTTTCAAACATGTGCTTCCAACGGCGCTTGAACTCCATACCATTTTTTATGGTCTGGTATTTGAAATTTATCTTGCCGCCACTGCCGTCAGTCGTCACATTCTCAAAGTGGTACATCTCAACGGCCGGCTCATATATTAGATGATACCCTTTAGACTTCATACGGTAAAAGAGATCATTGTCCTCAAACTGTACAGGGTTAAAGACCTCATCAAACCCGCCAACCTCATCAAGTACGCTCTTTTTGACTAAAACACAAGCGCTTGCAGAACACTGAATCTCGCGGCGGACATTGAACCTGGGGTCATCTTTATCCGCACCACGTCCAACATAGCCAATGCTCCCATTTCGCGCAATACCAATTTCAGTATGCTCAATAGTAAACGGGGAAAAGGGGAATAGCAATTTCGGGGTTGCAAGCGCAGTCTTTTCATTTAAGTAAAGGGTTTCTTTTAGCACATTTAACCAATTTTTGCTTCTTAATACGATGTCATTATCCAAAAACGCGACTTCACTGCCCTTAGCCAGCGCGATTCCCTGATTTCTTGCTGAAGACGCGCCGATATTTGTCTGGTTAAACACTAGTGTTGTATTCACCCCTGCCTCTTGGCTGTCAGTTAAAAATTTGATTAATATCTCGCGTGTGTCGTCAGATGAACCATTGTCAACTATAACAAATTCAAATTCAACGTTTGCAGTATGAAGCAAACTATAAAGACAACGAGAGGTGTAGATAGATTTATTAAAGGTTGGAATAACTATAGATATCATAATTTTTAAAATTTTACTGCGTACGAAAGTTCAAATCTTCTCGCGTATGAGACATCATCTTTTGACAGCTCTTTTGGTGAAAGGTTGAACTTAAAGCGGAGTGTTTCGTCATCTGAAATGAGATTTTCATACTGCGCAATATACATAAAGCCATCGGTATTTACGCTGCCGACATTATTATCACAATGGCTAACCTCCAGTTGATAGCGGTGGCTATTGCTTATATTTCCGACAAGACCTGCAGTATAAATGTCTGATGCATCATTTGAAAGAGCGAAGTCTTCTATGGTTTTGCGTAAAAATATTGAGCTGTTTTCTGATAAAGCCGCACCAAGCTGCAAAGAATACCTTGTTGACAAACTGGTAATGCTTAAATCATTAATGTCTGCCGGATTTTTGTCATAAATCGCGTGAACAAAATATTTTTTGCTGAGCATATGGCTGAGTGTTGCAGTATGTCGCTCCAGCTTTTTCTCATTTTCTATGTATTGCCTCAACTCATATGTCACTCCGGCTTTAGCAGCTTTATTTTGCCATGTGAGAAGGCGAGAAAAGCCCAGATTATTGCCGTCAGAAAAGAGTATTTTATTAGTGCTTTCTTTTGCCCATTTTGGCAAATCTTTTTCAAATAAGCTAACCTTTGCTGAAGAGAGGTGGGTGTCAGCAATAACGTTTGAGTTCATATTCTCTTGGCGCAAGGTGATATTTGACTTGTCATCAAACTTGTGTGTGATGGTGATATCTGTTGTTTCACGCTCTTCATCACCTATTGTTGCTAAATAACCTTTTAAGATAAAACGTGTTTTTTTGCTGATGTCGTAGGTCAGTTCACCACCAATTTCGGTGTAATCTTTGAAATCATCATCATTCCAAACGCCTAAATTGCCGGAAACACGCTCTCCCCATGAACGGTAGCTGAGGTAGCCGCCTCCAAGCTGTGGACCGGTGTAAGCACCTAAAGTTATGGAGATAGCTTTATTTATTTTATAACCTTTAAGCTCCAGTGATGCTAAACTGCCGGATTTTTCACCTTGCGGAGCGCTTAAGTTATAGATACCGCCACGTGCTGTAATCTTCGCGTTATCTTTTAAAGTGTAGGAATACGCAATCTCTTCGCGGGTGCCTGTGGTCTCGCCGGCTGTGTCTTCGCGAAGGGTAACAGCAACATCGTGAAGCTTAGAAAATTTCTCGGAAACTGTTAGTTTTGATATGGTAGAAAGACCGGTCAAACTGTTGTCATTTGAATAATATTGGAAGGAAGCCGCTCTATTTTTGGTAGCTTTCCAGTTTATTATATTATCGTAAATAGTGCTGTTCCCGTCATTATTTGTGTCTTTATCTGTCATCTCTGAAGTCATAGAGAGAGAGTTGCTGAATTGGTATGCTGCTTTTAGCTTTATTTGAGTGTTTGTCACGTGAGTGTTTTCCGCTGTATTTGTTGTAACCTCGCTCAAAAAGTTGCTGTTTAAACTTAAGCGATCCAGTTTAAGGTTGTCAAGTGTTGCAGTTATGCGGCTGTAGCCAACCTTGTAATTTTCGTCAACACTGCTCGTCGTCCAATCTTCTGCTAAGCTAAAGGCCAGTTTACCCTTTGTGAGGTTTTGTGAGAATGCCACATTATTCTTAACGATATTGTAATTAGTAAGGTAATTTTCATTAGTCGCACGTTCAGCTGTTAGTGTAATATTTTTAATGCTCTTAATAGCTAAAGATGCTTTTGTGTTTAAATAATCCTCTTCAAGCGTGCTGTTTATACCCTTTTCTTTTTCATTCAGTGTAAAAGTGAAGGTGTTATTTGCGTGAAACGGTTTTACGCTTAAAGTAAGATCATTTGCGCGTTCAAAAGCTCTGCTGTCATCTATAGAGTTATGCGTGTTAATCTCTTTTATAGCGTAATTCAGAGAAAATCTGCCACTCGGAGCGTACGCCAGTTTTGTTGTGATACTGTCTGTTTTTTTGCTCTCCAGTTCATAATTATCTGTGAGCAAAAATGAATTACTTATTGTAAGGTTCTTGACTCCCTTATAAGCAATATTGCTTCTGATAGTCGTCTGTCCGCTGTTAAGATAACCCTTATCCGTTGCTGCTGTGTTCTTTTTAAGCTCGGTGGTGTTTGTGAATTTTGCGCCGAGCTTTATGTAACTGGCATCTAACTCAAAGGAGGATTTATTTATATTGAGATTGCCATAGTAGGCCTGTTCGCTCTCACTGTTTTCACCAAAATATGTTTGCCCTTCATTTATTTTTTCATCATAAAAGTTGAAGCGATTATCTGATAAGTCATCTGTTTTAAATTTGACTTCATTTGAGTAGATACCAAAGTTTACTCCGTAGTGGTTGGTTATTTGGCGAGAGTAAATAGGGTTAAATTGCGGTGAGTTTTCGTCTTCTGAAGCTAAGTGCAATCCAAACTGCCCACTGCTGTAGACAAGCTCGGCATCTTCTAAATATTGTAACGCAAAAGAGGGGAACGCAAAACAGAGCATTAGAGACACTGTCAAAGATAATGTCCCTAATGTTTTTGCGCTTATTCCCTTTAATTTTAGCGAAATATTCATAATCTATCTATAAAAGGTACTGGCTCTTGTCCACTCCTTTTGCAAGTTCTCTGTTCGCCTCTTCAGCGTAGCGTGCCTGTGCATCATCAGCAGAGCTGACTTTTACGACATTCGTACTGCTGTTAAACTTATCTTTGGCACTGCTTGCAACAACTGTAGTGCGGTCTTCGCGGTGAATAGTTGCTACTGTGCCTCTTTCATTGCTTGGTGTCACATTATCTTTTTGTCGAGTAGTTTCTTGAACGGTAATCTGCGGTGTGGCAACTGGCGCGCCGGTCTGGTTAGGTTCGGTTCTCCCACCGGTAGTTGGTCTTTTCGCTACAGTGGTGACGACGACGCCACTTTTCCTGTTTTGCGCTTTTTCTTCTCTTGCTGTTGAGCTGTTTTGTTTGTTTTTGTTCGGTTTTGAAGGAGTATTATTCACAATCTCAGGTGAGGTGATAGCCACTTTGCCTTCATCTGAAACTACGATGCCACCGGCAGGGGTATTATCTATAGGAACTGATGCTGTAGTTTTCGGCACCTGTTCGGTATTCGTGTTTTTGTTTGCCAATGTGTTGAACCCTAAAATAGCTAATGCGAACATTGCAGCTACTGAAGCAGTCTTTAGAACACGTAAATAAAGCGCAGTTGGTCTTTTTTCGAAAACCTTTTCTTTTAGTGTTGTTGGAGGAGTAATCTCTGCTTGCTTGAACATGGCGGCAAGATTTTCGTTGTTTGCAAGTTCTTTCTCCACTTGTGCGTAAAATGCCTCGCTCACGCCAAGCGGCTCAATCTCTGTTTTCTTAAAGAGTTTTGCAGATATGTTTGCGCTTTCAATCTCTGTTGCAACTTCAGCGTAAACCATTTCCGCTATTTTTTCCGGAACATCAATAGCAGTTTCAGTGAAAATAGCGCGTGAAAGTTCTATGTTTTGAAGTTCAAAAGCACACTTTTGACATATTGAAATATGTTCGCAAACTAAAAATGCATTTACCTCGTCAAGTGCGCTGTCAGCATAATCTTCAAGCATATTTTGGGCGCTTTGGCAACTCAAGGTACTTACATGAAATGTATTATACCCCTCTTCTACCCTTTCAAAGAGATTTGAAGGAGCAGAGATTTCTGTTTGGCTAAATATCGCTTTTAATGAATAATCGTCGACAACAGCAGCGCCATTATCTGTAAGATAATCGCTCGTGCTGTGAACATTTTCTTCAATATTAAACTGTCGACCTTTGGTTTCGTTTTTCATGATATTTAACCCAATCAAATCGTTACATCTATTTTGACACCAAAAAAAAAAAAAAGTTTCATACGGCTTTCACCCTAATGTAAGCTTTTTTACACAATACTTTTAGTATTAGTATTGAAGGGAAAGAGGTTTTAAATGGGATGGTTCAAAAGAGTGACAACTGCTCTTTTATCGGAAAATAATATGGCACGTTTTTCATCTTATAGATAATGCCGTATTCCTCACATTTTTTTGAAAAAAGAGCGTACAACTCTTTGCTATTTGGCGTGTTGCAACTGTAAGAATCTTTAAACGTTTGTATGTATTTTTGTTTTTTTAACGGAAAATGTTCATCTAATTTGTCATAAAAATATTCCCGTTGACCTGCCCTTATTGTCATACCAAAATAGGCGATGATAAACTTAGCGTTTGCTTCTTTTGCCGCTTCAATGATGTCTATGATTGCTTTTTTGTCATCTTCAATAAAGGGGAGTACAGGCATTAGCAGTACGCCGGTGTTTATCCTGTTTTTGCTTAAAAACTTTAATGCTTCAACTCTTTTTGAGGGCAGCGGAGCATGTGGCTCAAGCTTTTTTGCAAGCTCGTCATTTACTGTTGTCAAGGTGATCCCGACCGTTGCCATCCGCTTTTTATTAATCGCAGTCAAAATGTCAATATCGCGCAAAATGAGGTCACTTTTTGTTATAATATTTATCGGGAAATTATACTTTTCTATAAGCTCTAATGCTTTTTGTGTAAGCCGATACTTTTTTTCAATCGGCATATAAGGGTCGCACATAGCACCCGTGCCTACCGTAAGTTGATTGTCCTTTTTTTTAAGCTCTTTTTCGAGTAAGTCAAGCGCGTTTATCTTCACCGTGATATCGGTATCAAAATTTTCAATGCGATAACAGTCGCTCCTTGAGTCACAATACACGCAACCGTGCTGGCAGCCACGGTAAATATTCATATTGTAATGGATATTAAACCATTGGCTCGGCGCGCCGCATTTTTGGAGCAAGCTTTTTGCGTGTATTTCGTGTGTCATTACTATATTAAGTTTGGAAAATTAAAATTCTGTGAGAGAAACCTCGGAAATATCAGCAATTTTTACTATTCCGGAAATAAAAGTCATATCCTGCAGGTGTACTATTCGTTTTTTTGTGTCAGGGTCATCAACTAAAAGGTGAATATGGTAATCTATGCTGTCATTAACCTTTTCATTTTTTGCAACAAATGGGGAGACCATCTCGTTTTGACCCATGCAAATAATGCCTACAGCAGAGACATTATGTTCGCCTTCTCGCTCGTAATCTGCGAAATTTAAGCCAACATAGGGGAATGGGTTGAAGTCAGTATCTTCTATAGTCAGATAATTGCCGTTAATATTTTGACATCTACCCTCAATAAAGATAACCGCTGCTTGCTCAGAAGCAAGTTCAATAGAGCGTTCTAAAAGCTCGCCCAGAGGCGTAGAGGATGTAACGGTGAGCTCTTCGTCAAACTCGCCTTCAGCTATGACGCCGTAACATAGCTCTATAGAGTTTGTGATATCTGTCTCTATGATATCGGTTTCATCGGCAGGCAACATATAGCGTTTGCCGTTGAATGCTAAAATCTCGCCGCCTTCGCTCAACTTTGGGGCATGGAAGACCATGCCGAGGGAGTACAAATCATTAGACGCGAACTCTTCTATTAAAGGTTCAGAGTCTTCATATAATGCTGTCTTTCGCCGGACAAATCTACAATACATCTTTTAATTTTCCATCCTATTTTTTTGTTTTATTCTATTTCCCTACGCAAAATCTGCTGAAAAGCTCGGTTAAAAGCTCGGCAGAAACATCTGCACCGGTTATTTTTGCCAAATCATGTGCACAAAAAGTGAGGTTATGGGCTAAAAACTCTTCACTCATTCCCTCTTTCAGCTCTTTTAGTGCCTCTGTTGCGTGTTCTTTCGCTTGTGTCATCTGATTTTTTTGAAATATAGTGGTGAGCGCTATCTCATCATTATCTAGTGTGAGGTTTAAAATGTTGACGATTTCTGTCGCCATTTCAAAAACCCCTTCTTTTGTTTTCGCCGATATATATATAAAATCCTCTTTATTTAGTGTATGTGTGTCAATTTTTTGCTCAAGGTCAGATTTATTTATGACAATCAGATACTTTTTCGCTTTGGCAGCGTTTATTATTTCAAAATCGTCATCATCTATTTCCCTAGATCCGTCAAGCACCACAATGACAAAATCCGCGTCCTCTATAGCGCGCCTGCTCCGCTCAACACCAATTTTTTCTATCTCGTCTGCGGTGTTTCGGATGCCTGCGGTATCGATAATCTTAGCGAGTACACCGTTGAGGGATATTTCCGCGTCAATCGTGTCGCGTGTCGTGCCGGCGTGTTCGCTCACTATTGAGCGCTCAAAGCCGATTAATGCGTTCAGAAGCGATGATTTTCCGCTGTTTGGCGCACCGACTATAGCGATTTTAACCCCATCACGCAAGAGGCGACCACGCTCGTACGAGGCGATTACAACATCAATTTTTTCAATTATCCGCTCCAGCTCTTCCTCGATTTCCGTGCGTGTTAAAAAGGTGATATCCTCTTCTGAGTAGTCAATAGCTGCTTCTATGCTTGCAAGCAGCCCAATAATTTCGCTCCGAAGCTCTTCAATATTTTTATAAACGCTTCCCATAAGTGCAGATTTTGCGAGCTTTAGCGCGCTTGCTGTTTTTGCGTTTATCGTGTCTATGACCGCCTCGGCCTTGGTTAAATCTATCTTTCCGTTTAAAAAAGCACGTTCCGTGAACTCACCCGGAAGTGCAACTCTTGCACCTAAAGAGCAACAAAGCTCCACAATGCTTTCAGCGATTAAGGGATTTCCGTGGCAACTTATCTCTGCCATATCCTCGCCGGTAAAACTGTTAGGGTTTTTAGCGTAAAACGCTAAAACTTCATCCAAAACTTCACCGTCACTGTTGACTATCTCCCCAAAATACTGTTTGTAGGGTTGGGTTATTTTAGCGCCTATTTTTGAACGGAAAATTTGCTCAAGTATATAACGCGCGTTATCTCCGCTAAGGCGGATAAGAGAAACCCCGCCTCGTCCGTGGGGCGTTGAAATAGCGGCAATAGTTTCTGCGCTCACTCTTTTGCCCCTATCTCTCTAGTCTCTTTAAGGTGTGGTATGAGTACTGTCTCAAATTTTACTTCCATATAGTTTTTTGCAAAATGTTGTATGTCCGCTGCGCTCACTCCATGTATCTTTTCAATAGTTTCAAGTGTGAAAATATCGGTATTAAAGTAAAAGAGTTCTTTAGCGTTTCTATAGCTTAGGGCGCTAGGTTCCATGCTGTCAGTGAGCAGCTTTGTGATAGCATAATTTTTCGCGCGAGTTAACTTCTCTTCGCTCAAACCCTCTTCTGCAAATTTATTCGTTATTTCATGCATAATTTCAGACACTTCAAAAAAATTATGCTCTGAAATGTCGACTGAGATATTTATTAAAAAGCCCTCTTTATTATCAAAAATATTTACAAAATAGTTGTATGTGAGCTGATTTTTTACACGTAATTCGTAGAAAAGTTCGCCACCTATTCCCTCTAAAAGCGCGGTCATAACATATGCCAAGGGATAAATTTCAGAGTCTAAATGCGACACTAAAAATGTGCAAAGATACTGCGGAGTGTTAAAATTATCCAGTTCTATTATATTTGTTTTGCTTTTTTCGGGATGAGTGAAGATATCGCTTGGTATACGCTCCCAGTTCATATTTTTTTTGTCTTGCCATGCAGAAAAGGTGGTTTCAATGCTTTTTTTCGTGTTCTGTTCTTCCAGCCCGGAGACGACTGAAATAGTCGCACGTGATGGTTTTACGACAGACTCATGGACTATAGTAACGAGCGTTCCGTTTATCATATCAAGGTACGAAGTGTCATTTCCGTAAAACATACCATAAGGGCGCGGTCCGAAGATATCGGAAAACGCCATTTTTATAGAGGTGTTATTATTTTGAAAGAAACTCTTTACATTGCTTATACTAGAGATTGCAACCGTAGTGTTTGGGGTGCGCGTTAGTATGGTGAAGATATTTTTTAGCGCATCTGCGGTATTCTCTTTTGGCACAACCGCTGTTAGATATATAAAGTCAGGTGTGCTGCTAAACGCTATTGTGCCACCTAGATCCAAAAACGTGAGCCATGGGTCTTTTGTAAACCCGAGCGAAAAGCTGTTTACAAGCGCTTGGCGGATGCCCGGGATGGGCAAACCGTAGTCAGGAAGCCATGTTACCTGTTTCCACTCTTCAGGCAACCAGTCATAGGGGATATATTCATCATACGAGGAGTAATCTAAAATTACGGTGATGTACGATTTATCGCTGTTTACATGCGTTGTTGTAACCTTTAATCCGTTCTCCAACGTTATAACTTCGGCAAAAAGGGAGCATGATATGAGCAAAATTAGAGCAAAAATTGTGGAAATTTTAATTTTCATTTTGCTCTGCTCCTATTATTATTGATGCTTTTAGCGGGTAAAAGGTTATACTTGAGCGTTTTAGGTTGCTTATCGCATTTTTATATTCATCTTTGGTTAGCGGATTTTGCATAGACGGCAGGGTAATTACCGGCCACTTAGCAAAAATGGAGTCAACAGATGATATTAAGTTCGCCTTTGCTGCTAAAAAGTCAGCGTCCAGCATTTCTGTGCTTAGGTCTAGCATAAGGTCATTTATTGCACGTTCAAATTTTTGCGCATCTTTACCGTTTAAATATGCCCAAATTATCATGTAGGCTTCGTTTTCAAGGTGGATAATCTCTATACCGTAACGAAAAACAGTCACACTTCTGTAGTATAAACTATTGCCGATAAGCGGTTTTTTGCCAAGTCCTAAAGCCGCACCTATCAGCTTTGCCGGCAGATCATTATTTGTCGTAGAGGTATACGGGAAAACTAAAAGTGCGAGCGTAAACTCATCGTCTTTTGGGTTGGTCGTAAAGCGAATCGGCTCATAATCTGTAGGAAGTCCACCTATTTTCGTGTCCGTTATTTGCGTGATAACTTCATCTTCTGAAAAGAGCTCCTTTACCTCCAAAATAGTATACGGAGCGATTATATCTATGGAAATCGGAAGAGCGAACAACTCGTCATAATGAGCACGCAACTCATCAACGGTGATATTATTTATCTCGTTTTCATATCCCACAATCGGGTATATTTTCCCTTCAAGCGCTTTTTCGGATGCTACGCGTATGCCGTGAATAAGCGGATTGGTTATCTCCTGCATGCGCGCCTCTTTAACGATTACATTCTTCTCATTTTCGATTAATTTCTCATCAAAAACAACATTTTCAGAAAGCTCATTTATAGCGTTGATAATTGTTGGTAAGCTATCTTTTCGCCCCTGAAATTGTACTTGAAAGGTGTTGTAATCTGTGGCTGCAGTAGTGAGAATACCTTCACGCTCCAGTTTTTCCTGCAAAGAAAAGGGCGCAGGAAAATTCTTTGTGCTTATAAATATCGTATGTTCAAGCATATGTGTAATGCCCGCTTTTTGCGTACTTAACGTGTATGTGTTGCTTATGGTCAAGGTTACGGTAATGACCTCTGTTGTGCTGTAATTTAGGTAAACGCGCTTGCTTTCATTATTTATAATCGGTGACACGCCGAAACTCGCGCCACACGCCACACTTATTAATAATATTAAGGAAATCAAATATCTCATAACAGTATCAGATTATCTCTGTGAACCACTTCGTCATAAGGGTGCGCACCTAAAATCTTTTCAATATCCGCGCTGTTTTTGCCGGCTATTTTCACAATCTCCTCGCTCGTGTAATTGCTTAAACCCTTTGCGATTTCGCGTCCGTCACGGCAAATACTTATAGCATCCCCGCTGACAAAGCTACCGCTGACCGCGACTATGCCGACAGGGAGCAGACTTGATCCACGCTCAATCAACGCCACGCTCGCGCCCTTGTCAATATCCACACTTCCCTTCGAAGCTGCCGCAAAGCCGAGCCACTGCTCTTTTGCGTGGAGCCGAGTACGTTTGTTCTTGTAAAAACAGGTGCCGACCTCTTCGCCGTTTACGATTTTAGTTAAAACATCTTGTTCTTTGCCGAGCGCAACCACAGTATTGGTGCCCATGCGCGCGGCTATTTTTGCTGCCACAACCTTTGACTGCATACCACCACGCCCAACACCGGATATACTGCCGCCGGCGATATTTAAAATATCGTCCGTAACCTTTTCCACATCACTTATAAATTCGGCGTTTTTGTCCAGTTCGGGATTTGCGGTGTAAAGCCCCTTCACGTCTGAGAGGATGATGAGCAGATCGCACTCAATTTTGCCTGCGATAAGCGCGGCGAGGCGGTCGTTTTCTCCGATTTGTACCCCTTCAATGCTGACAGAATCATTTTCATTTATGACCGGTATTATCTTATGGCTGCGTAAAATCGGTAAAAGTGTGTTTCGTATGTGCAAATATCTGCGCCGACTTGTGATGTCGTCACCGGTCAAAAGGAGCTGCGCCACACAGGCGTTTTTTTGTAAAAAGATGCTGTTATAGACCGAGATAAGCTCAACTTGCCCCACAGCCGCCGCCGCCTGACGCGTGGAGAGGTCGGGTTTGTTGACTTTGGGGTCAATCCCCATCTTATTTAAGCCGATTCTTACTGCGCCTGAGGTGACCAGAATAATCTCTTTGCCGCTCTCAGAAAGACGCGCGATTTCGCCACAGATATTCCGTAAAAGCTCCTCATTTATCTTCCCATCTTGGGTTGCCACAAGGTTACTTCCTATTTTTACGACTATTCTCTGACTATTTTTCAGCTCTTCTCTACTACTTTTTACCATTATTTTTACTTTAGCCCTTTTCAAAACTTCAAAAATGCACTATAATATATTATACCACATTTTAAAGGAAAAGAACAAGTTAAGGGGAATATTGTTATACTTGGGTTAAGAAATATTTAACACGGTGGCAGAATGTGAAGAGTTTACGAAGTTCCTGCGGAGCTAAACTTTTTCGGAAAAAGTTTAATCAAAAACTTATGGGCGCTTCGCGCGAGGGTGTGCGGGGGACTGAGAAGAAATAGCGTTTGGCTAGGTTTAACCATTAAAACAATCTTTATAATTTTCTTTCCTTGCAATTTCTTAGCGTTTGTTTTCTTAAAATCGTTTGGATGTAATTTCTAACTTAACGTTAGAAAAATACGCACGAAATCGCAAGGGCAAAAAGATTAAAAGATTGTACGCTAGGTGTGTGAAGATTGGACACGAGAGATAGGCTATTTCGGGTGTAAGGTCGGTAATGCACGCGACCCGCAGCGCGAAACCATCGGTTCACTCATACTTGACGTTGAATTTTTAGGAATGGGAACAGGTTGCAGAGCGTGTGAAGAAAAACGTAAAGCGTGTATACAGATTTGAAGGGTAAAAAACGGGGCTAAACTTTTTCGAAAAAAGTTTAATCAAAAACTTATGGGCGCTCCCGCGCGAGGATATAGCTGGGTGTAAGGTCGGTAATCCAGATAACCAGCTGATTAAACCACCGGTTCACCTGTGAACACGTTGAATTTTTAGGAGTGAGAACAGATTGCAGAACGTGTGAAGAAACACATTAAACGTGGTCGCAGATTTGTCAGGTAAAAAAAAGGGTGGAAGGTCGGTAATGCACGAAAATACTGTTTAAACCATCGGTTCACTCGGGCTAGGGTTGAATTTTTAGGTTGAATGAGAAGATTAACGCTATGGCGGAAGAAATACGCCTTACGTGGTTACAGATTTAACCGATAAAAAAGGATAAAAAAAGAAGATGAATAAAGTCGGTATAATTATGGGTAGTAAGTCGGATTTGGCTATTGTTGAGGGCGCTTTTAGTGTCTTAAAAGAATTCGGCATAGAGTATGAGGCGCACATAATGTCGGCTCACAGAACGCCGGACCTTGCTGCTGATTTTGCGAAAAATGCCAAAGATAACGGCATTAAGGTTATAATAGCGGCGGCAGGGGGCGCAGCGCATTTGCCGGGTGTACTGGCGGCGTTTACTACATTGCCGGTTATCGGGCTTCCTATTTCCGGCAGTAGTGGCACTTTAGGCGGTTTGGACGCGCTACTCGCTATCGTACAGATGCCCCAAGGCATACCGGTTGCGACAGTTGCCATAAATAACGCCGCGAACGCTGCTATACTGGCCGCGCAAATCATCGGCGTGTCAGACGAGGGTGTCGCGAACAAGTTGACGGAATACAAAAAAAGCTTGGCTGAGAAGGTGATTAAGAGCGACGAAGAATTGGGACGCCTTTAAAAACCTCAAATATTTAATTATCACATAAACGCTGGAGATATTGCAAGATTTTTAGAGGTATCCGAAAAATTGTATAGTAAATTCCAGTATTTTCCACTTGATTTTTAGCTCAAAATAGTGTATAATCTTACTGAGCAGGAGCCGACAAAACATACCAAAAAAGTTTATTTTTTTAAGAAAAGGTGGCAGAATACAGCTAAAACATCGTACTTTTTAAAATATACGAGTTTTTACGATGTTTTTATGAATAAAAGCGTGAAAATACATCGTATTTTACGATGAAAATATAGCTGTTTTATGGGTGACTTGCTACGATGTTGACGTGATTTTGCTGATAAATACGAGGTTTTTAGATATATACCCTATAAAAAGCATAAATAATGAAAAAATTACCGGAACTTTTAAAATTCAATGACGGAAACCTTGTTTTAACAACGCGCGATTTTGAGCTGCGACGTCGGGAGATTATCGACATTTTAACTAAAGAGTGTTACGGGAGCTTGATCCCAACGCCTGAAAGTTTATACATACGCGAGATAGGGAATATCCTCAATTTCGGGGTGGATTTGAAATTGCGTGGCACGACTTACGATATTATTATGCCGAGAATAACGCTCCGTTTTGTACTTTTGCGTCCGACAGAGAAGGTTTATGAGAAATCTCCTGTTGTCATTTGCGGTGATTTTTGTTGGCACTATGTAACAGCCGATGTTGTTGAATATATCACGAAAAACGGCATAACCCTTGTCCTCTTTGACCGCCTTGACCTAGTTCCGGATGCAGGGAGCGCGCGCGATTATGGACTATATAATGTGTACCCCGAGCTTGACTTTGGAGCGCTTATGGCGTGGGCTTGGGGGTATTCGAGGGTTATTGACGCGTTAAATCTGCTTGAAGAGGAGCTGGATTTGAGCAAAATTGCGATAACCGGACATTCTCGTGGCGGAAAAGCCTCGCTCCTTGCAGGAGCTTTGGATGAGCGTATTTGGCTGACCAATGCCAATAATTCAGGTATCGGTGGCGCAGGCACCTTTAATTATCCCGATGAAGGCGGCGAAAGGTGCGGGGACATCCTTGCAAACTTCCCATACTGGTTTTCGCCAAATCTACAAAAATACATCGGAAAAGAGGGGGAAATCCCCTTTGATGCGCACTTTTTAAAGGCGCTCGTTTCCCCGCGCTTGTTGCTTACCACCGAGGGGAATGATGACACTTGGGCAAGCCCCAAAGCCACAAAATTGACCCACGAAGCAACATATGCGGCGTTTGAGCTTTTCGGCGTGCGCGAGAATAACGTTGTATCATTTAGAGAGGGCAGACACGGGCATTTTCTTGAAGATTTTGTTACGCTCACGGATTTTATAACTGCGAGCATAAAGGCAGGTAAATAGTATGGAAAGACGAAGGGTTTTGGTGAGCGGTGGCGCAAGGGGTATTGGGCGCGAGATAGCGTTGACATTTGCAAAAAACGGTTATAATGTCGTTATCGGCTACAATACAAGCGAGGACGCGGCGAAAAAAACAGTTGAAGATTTGCGTGAATTTGACGAGAATGCTCTTTCTGTTCGCTTAGATGTCGCAAATGAAGAAGAGGCAAAGGCCACAATAAAGGAGCTGAATGAGGGTAGCCCAATCACTATTTTGGTAAATAACGCCGGAATAGTCGCTGACAGTTATTTGCGCTTTATGTCCCTGGAGACGTGGAAGAGTGTGCTTGACGTGAACCTTACAGGCGCGTTTATCTGCTCAAAAATTTGTCTTCCCGCTATGCTCAAAGAGAAGTGGGGGCGGATTATAAATATTAGCTCAGTAGCGGCTTTTACCGGCGATATTCAGCGGACGAATTACGCGGCGAGTAAAGCCGGAATCATCGGGCTGACGCACTCTTTGGCGCGCGAGGTCGCAACGAGCAATATCACTGTGAACGCTATAGCTCCCGGCATGATAGAGACGGATCTCATTAAGGAATTAAATGAGCAAAAGCGCGAGGCATTGCTCGCGTCTATCCCGCAAAAATGCTTTGGCGCACCTAAAGATGTCGCTAGCTTAGCGCTCTTTTTGGCAAGCGAAAACGCTGCGTATATGACAGGACAAACTATCAACGTTGATGGCGGACTGTACATGGATTGATGGTAAAAAGGAACAACAATGAACATTAAATTAAAATATAAGATGGATATAGATGAGTGGGTGCGCGCGCACGCAATAGATACCAAGCGACAGTACATCTCTATGGCAGCGGTTTTCGCGGTCTTTTTGATTATCTTCGTTTACACAAAGCAGGATTTGAAGTTTATCGGCTTAGCGCTCGGCGCAGCTTTGATTATTATCTTAATTTTTGCCGTTATTTTGCGCCTGTCGCTTCTTAGTGACTTTAAAAAGTTTAAATTTGCAAATGAAGAGCTTAAATGGCGGATAACAGATGAGCTTATTATAATAGACTCTATCGAAAATTACCATACGGAAACCGAGTGGGCTAAGGTGAATAATATCATTGAAAACCGTGATGGATTTATGTTTGTCGCGGCTGACAGGCAATTTTCATATCTTCCCAGATCTGCCTTTAAAAACCCCGCTGATATGGAAACTTTTATCGGTTTTGTAAAGGAGAAAGGGATAAAATATAAGTATAGCGCTTTGTAAGTACGAAACTTTACGAAGCCCCAACTTTTCGAAAAAGTTTAGCAACGCACGCGTTGCTACCATAATATGCGGCTTATTCCCACCAAGCATCGTATTCATACCACCATGAGTTATCCTGCTCTTTAGGTTCTTCCGGCAAAGAATGCCACATATCCCACTCCACCCAAAAATCTTCATCTGAAGATGGCTGATTGGTTTGCGACTGGGCTATGGATGACCATATACTACTGTAATAATCAAGCAGTTCATCGTTCACAGGTGGTTGATTGATTTGCTCTTTAGGTTTTTCTGCCGGAGTTTGTTGTTCGTTCCACTCTGCCCAAGATCCTCCCCATCCCTTAATATCTTCTGGGTTAGTTTCACCAATATATAAATATTTCAAATTATACTTTTTCGCATATTCTTCCGCTACAGAGTTTTCTTCCACCTGTAAAACAAGCTCTTTACTATTATTACGAAAAGCATTAGCACCAATAACCGTAACAGATGACGGCAATATAACACTTTTTAAATTTGTGCAATTTCCAAAGGCGCTTTCTCCTATAGAGTTTACGGTATTTGGAATTATAATTTGTGTGATTGATTCACACCCATTAAATCCGTATTCTCCTATAACAACAATATTTTCAAGCAACGGCTGTACATCTAAATTTTTGCAATCTCTAAACATTGACGCCGGAATTTCCGTTATATTTTTCGAGATATTTACCTCTTGAAGGTTTGTGCAGTATATAAAGATACCGCTACCAAGTTCAACTAAGCTCTCAGGAAGTTTTACTGATAATAAATTTTTGCAATTGTAAAATGCGGATGGCTCTATAGTGTGTACGCCTCCAGGTACGGTAACGGTTTTTACAGATTTGTTCATGCTAAAAGCGTTTTTGCCTATGATATTTATTTCATACCCGTTTATCTTTTCGGGTATAACTACATCTGCTTCACTTCCTTTGTAAAGAAGCAAGGTATTTTTTATCGTCCAAAAATCCACTTGCCCTAATAATCTCTCACCGTTTTCGTTTATAAAAAGCGGTTGATATCTTGGATTTAACAAAATATTAGCACTTATACCGGCTGCCGGAATAATGATGTTTTTAAGGCTTTTACATTCAAAAAATCATCATCTTTGATAGACTTTATAGTGCTCGGTAAACTTACAGAGGTTAAGCTTGTGCAGCCTCTAAAAGCATCGTACCCTATAGATGTTACGCCTTCAGGTATTGTTACGGTAACTAAACTTTCACACATCTCAAAAAGTCTATCAGGTATTTTGGTTATGCTATTTGATAGAGAAATTTTTTCCAAATATTTACAATTACCAAAAGCAAATGCGCTTATCTCTTTTACGTTGTTTTGCATGTTTACTTCTTTTAGTTTAGCACAGCTTGCAAAAGCAGCGTAACCTATAGTAACAACCTTTTCGGGTATATCTATTTTGGTTATGCTGTTACATTCTGAAAAAGTCCCGAAGCCTATAGAGGTTAAATTTTCGGGCAAGATAATCTCTTTTAAGTTTAAACAATGATAAAACACACCACGATTCAAAACAGTGATATTTTTCGGGATATTTATCTCTTCCAAGTTGTCGCAACGCCAAAAAACTTCGTCATCCATAGTCATTAATGATTCGGGCAAGACAACTTTTATCAGCCCGCTGCACTTTGCAAAAGATTTCTTGCCTAAACGAACTAAATTTTCGGAGAATTTTATGTTTTTAAGCTCAATACATTCATAAAAGGCCTCTTCTTCTATTACGGTTACGCTGCCCGGGAATGTAACATCAGTCAAAATAGGATTATTTTTAAATGCGTATTGCCCTATAGATGTAACCGAAAAACCGTCCAAAACTTCGGGAATATTAACGACAGTGTTTTCGCCCAAATATTTTGTGATAGTCGCAGTTTTGGTGTCATTATTCACGCTGTACTCAAAATCACCGTTCGTTAAAGAGAATGTAGGCAAAGCGAGGGAAACCCCGCCCAAAATTATGAGAATAAACCTTGAAAAACCGTTGTTTAACATAATAAATGACCTCCAAAATGAGTTATACATTATTATTCAATATATAAATTATGCCACAAATAAAGGCAAATGTCAATACTTTTTTTGGGTTTAGGTGGTATTTTCTACGTAATTCAATATTTAAAGGGGTTGACAATTTTATCAAAATCAAGTATAATATTATCATGTGTAATTTGGCTTTGTTATCAGCCAAACACAAATAAAATAAGGAGATGAAGAGTTTTCATGGAAAATTATTCACCAAAAGTTCCCCTCGAGGCACATGGTCTCTACAACGCCGGTAAGGTCAACTGGAACTTACACGTTGCTATGCTCGTTCAGAAGTCTTTAGAGCGCGGTGAAGGTACACTCGCTACTAACGGCGCACTCGTGGTTAACACAACACCACGCACGGGTCGCTCACCTAAAGACAAATTTGTCGTCTGTGATGAAGTCACCGAAGGCAAAGTGGACTGGACAGGAAATAAACCTATAAAACGTGAGAAGTTTGAAGCACTGAAACAGCGTGTATTGGCATATCTTCAGGGACGTGAATTATTTGTTTTTGACGGTTATGCCGGCGCTGATGTTGAAAATCAGGTTGCTATCCGCGTTATTAACGAATACGCAAGCCACAATATGTTCGTACACCAGATGTTCAGACGCGTCAAACGTGAAGACCTTATCTACCATACACCGGAATATACTATTATATCAGCTCCGGGTTTTCACGCTGTGCCTGAGCGCGACGGCACCACAAGTGAAGCTTTCGTTATACTTGACCTTGAACAGAAAGTTATCTTAATCGGCGGAACTAAATACGCCGGCGAGATGAAGAAATCTATCTTTTCTGTGCTGAACTATATCTATCCGCAAAGAGGCATTTTCCCAATGCATTGCTCCGCAAACATTGGTGAAAAGGGCGATACCGCTGTATTTTTCGGTCTTTCCGGAACAGGAAAAACCACCCTTTCCGCTGACCCGAATCGCCGTTTGATCGGTGACGACGAGCACGGTTGGGGCGACAACGGCGTCTTTAACTTTGAAGGCGGATGTTACGCTAAAGTTATCAACCTTTCAAGGAAGAAAGAGCCACAGATTTGGGATGCTATCCGCTTTGGTTGCCTTCTTGAGAACGTTGTTCTTGACCCGGCTCAGCATCATCCTTTATATGATGATGACTCAATAACCGAGAACACAAGAGCCGCTTATCCGCTCGAGTTCATTGACAATGCTGTGCTTTCCGGCATCGGCGGTCAGCCAAATGTTGTTATCTTCTTAACAGCTGACGCGTTTGGCATTTTGCCACCGGTTGCTCGGCTTTCAAAAGAGCAGGCAATGTATCACTTCCTTTCAGGTTACACCGCACGTTTAGCAGGAACCGAGACAGGTATGGGAAGTGAGGCAGAAGCAACATTCTCAACATGTTTTGGCGCTCCGTTCTTGCCACTCGCACCGACAACTTACGCTAAATTGCTCGGCGAAAAGCTTGAAAAATATAACACTCCTGTTTACCTCGTGAATACAGGTTGGACTGGTGGCGCTGCTGACGCTGACGGCGAACGCTTTGATATTCCGGTATCACGCGCTGTTGTGACTGCTGCTATCTCAGGTGAGATGTCAAAGTTAGAGTTTAGAAAAGATGATATCTTCGGCTTTGATGTTCCTGTTAAATGTCCGGGCGTGCCTGATGTTCAGCTCACCCCGCGTGAAACTTGGAAGAGCAAAGAGGGTTATGACAACAGAGCTAAGGAGCTTGCGAAACTTTTCAATAAGAACTTTGAGAAATTCGCAGCATCCGTAACTCCTGAAGTTATGGCATGTAACCCGAAAATCGACTGAAATTTGATTTAGGTCGGTAAATATTAAAACCCCGGTTCTGCTAAACAGAGTCGGGGTTTTAAGTATGGGGTATCTCTAAAAAACCTCCTTTACTATCAAGCGTAAATATGCTATAATATAACAGAAATATATTGTAAGGATCTGTTTGTTATGGACAATTTTATTTATAAAGAGAATAAAACAAGGATGATTTCTTTCCCTTTGGGCGGCATCGGCTCAGGCGTGATTGGGCTTGCGGGCAACGGTCAGCTTATCGATTTTGAGATTTTTAATAAGCCAAACAAGCTGAGTGATGGCAAAATGTCGCACTTTACGGTGAAAGTTGAGCGTGAAAGTGAGGTTGTGGATGTTCGGGTTCTAAACAGCGACCATCAGCCGCCGTACACGGGCAGCGGCAGCAACTTCGGTTTTGGCTTGGAGCGAAGCTCACTTATGGGGATGCCGCACTTTGAAAGGAGTGAGTTTATCGGTGAGTTTCCGCTCGCGAAAATTAATTTTTTTGACGAAAATTTCCCCGGCAAAGTCTCGCTAACCGCATTTAACCCCTTTATTCCGACTAACGAGGACGACAGCAGTTTGCCACTCGCGTTTTTTGAGTACGAAATTGAAAATAACACGGATAATACGCTTACCTACTCAATCGCGCTCTCGCAAGCGACTATGTACGGCACATACGGCAAACATTCTGATTTTACGGAAAACGGGATTAACGGCATCTTTTTGGATAACGCGCTACAAAAGGACGACCTTAATTACGGCAATGTCGCTATCGCGACCGATGCCGCCACTACAGACAGCCAGCTTTACTGGTACAGAGGCAGTTGGTTTGACAGTTTGGCAACATTTTGGCACGATTTCAGCGAGCCGGGTCAGATAAATAAGAGGGTTTATGACGATGGTGGCGGTATGAATTTCTTGGAGTTTAACCCGAATGATGTTGCGGTTTTGATTGCAAAAACAACGATAAATCCGCGTGAAAGTAAGAAAATCCGCTTTGTTTTGGCATGGTACGCGCCATACGTAAAGAATTATTGGAATGAACCAAAGCCACGTGAGGGCGATTGTTGTTCAGGCAGTTGCGATTGTGATCGCGGAACAGATAAAAAAGAGCCGGAGAACAGATGGGAAAATTACTACGCAATGCAGTTTAAAGATTCCCAAGAGGTGTCAATTTACGGACTAAAAAATTACGACCGTTTTCTTGCTGAAACCTCTACATTTAAAGATGCGCTCTTTGCCTCAACCATGCCAAAAGAGCTGTTAGAAGCAGTATCGGCAAACCTCACGACTATAAAGTCGCCGACAGTGTTGCGTTTGACCGATGGCTCGCTCTACGGCTTTGAGGGTTGCCATTGTGATGCCGGTTGCTGTGAGGGGAGCTGCACCCATGTTTGGAGTTACACTTACGCTATTCCGTTTTTGTTCCCGAAATTGGAGCGGAGCATGCGGAGCTTGGAGTACAATTACAGCATGCACGAAAACGGCGGTATGGGATTCCGTTTACAATTGCCGCTTGGGCGAACCGTTGACTCCTTTAGGTCGTGTGCTGACGGGCAATTTGCGACCGTTATGCGTGTTTATCGGGAATTTAAGATATCCGGCGACGTGACTTGGCTGAAATCCATCTGGGATAAGGTGAAATTGTCGCTTGAATTTGCGTGGAGCGAGAAAAATGAGGATAAATGGGATGCAAATAAGGACGGTTTATTAGAGGGGCGACAGCATCATACTCTTGATATGGAGCTCTTTGGCGAGAACAGTTGGCTCTCCGGACTCTACCTTGGGGCGTTAAAGGCAGCGTGCTATTTGGCAGAGGTATTGGAAGATGAAACTGCAAAAGATACTTATAGCGAGATTTACGAAAGCGGAGTTAAAAAGCTCAATGCCGAGCTCTTTAACGGCGAATATTTTTATCATAAAATTGACCTAAACGACCACGGAATTTTGGAAAAATACGCGCATGGCAGCAATGCCATGGGCGGGAATAACATCTATAAAACCTATTGGCATGAAGAGGCGAAGGAAATTAAGTATCAGATAGCGGACGGCAGCAGCATTGACCAAGTTTTGGCGCAATGGCACGCGAACCTCATGGGGTTGGGCGATATTTTTGAGAAAGGAAAGGTGAAATCTGCGTTAAAATCTATTTATAAATACAATTTTATAAAGGATATGCGCGCGCATGTGAATCCATGCAGACTGTACTGTCTTAATGACGAGCAAGGGCTCATAATAGCGAGTTGGCCGAAGGGCGTGCATAAGCCACTTATCGCTGCTCCGTACTCGGAAGAGACGATGAACGGCTTTGAATATCAGGCAGCCATTCATATGATCCAAGAGGGGATGATAGACGAGGGTGTCGAGTGCATTAAGGCGATTCGCGCGCGTTTTGACGGCGAGAGGCGAAACCCGTGGAATGAGTTTGAGTGCGGCAATAATTACGCGCGTTCCATGGCAAGCTACGCGCTCATTCCGACTTATGCCGGCTTTAAGTATAACTGCTTTGAAAAGTATATTGGTTTTGCGCCAATTTGGGACAAAAAATATTTTCACGCTTTTTGGTCGCTAGACAGCGGTTTTGGAACAGTTGAATATACGGAAGATGCGGTTGTTTTGCGCGTGCTTTATGGTGAGGTTGAGCTTTCAAAGTTGGGAATAGAAAATATCGATATTTCCCCTAAAACGGTTCTATTAAACAATACACAACTTGACTTTATCTTAAGCGAAAAGAGTTTAATATTTGATGCTCCGATAAAGATTTCAAAGGGCGATGTTTTGAGCGTTAGATAAAAGGTGAAAAAGCGAAGGTTTTTTTGATATAGGTCAATTTTGGGCGGACGAATTAATTTTTGCCGAGCGCGAGGTGAAGATTTGAAGGGTAAAAAAGGGTGCAGGGTCGGTAATCCGGAGCGATACTCATCAAACCATCGGTTCACCCGTGTTAAGGGTTGAATTTTTAGGGATTAAGCAAAGATGACCGGCAAACTCCGCAGAAACGCATGAAGCATGTGATTAGATTTAAAGGGTAAAAAAAGGTAAGTAAATGAGTAAAAGTAAGAGTAAGTTACTAGAAATATTAGAGGAAAATAGGGCAGTTCTTTTAAAGATAGATGAGGGGCAGATAGGTCGTCTGGTGGAGATGATAACAAAGAGCAAGCGACTCTTTTTGGATGGGCGCGGGCGTTCGGGGCTGATGATGGCGGCGTTTGCCGTGAGGTTGACGCACTTGGGGATTGAGTGCCATGTTGTTGGCGAATACACTACGCCGAGTTTGCGCGAAGATGACTTGCTTATTATCGGTTCGGGTTCCGGTTCTACTATCACTCCGCTTGCGGCGGCAAAGCTCGCGAAGAAGGTTGGCGGTAGTGTTGCGGCTATTACGTCGAGAGCGGACAGTGAACTTGCTAAGATTGCCGATGTTGCGGTCATAATTCCGGCTCCGGTGCGTGGCGATCGTGGGGATGAGTGTGAAAATGTCAACACAATGCAACCAATGGCATCTCTCTTTGAGCAATCGTTATTACTTTTGGTTGATGCTATAGTTTTGGATTTGAAGGAAAAATTCGGCACAGACGACGAAACTATGAGATCATTGCACTCCAATTTAGAGTAGCTTAAAATTTGTTTGTTAATATTAAACACACCACGTTAATTGTATTATCAGGTATATTTTATCTATGCGAGTGCTATATCTTTATTTTACGTTTATTCAACTTGTTTTATTTTGGATTCTATGTAATTGATTTCTGCATCTGTTAATCCATATTTAATATAAAGCTGAGCATCAATTTCTGATATTGATTTATTCCAATCTATGTCAGATTCATCTGTAAAATCCTGTAATGGAACAAACCTGTAAACAATTTGAGTAACGTTATGTGATGATTTTAATATTGATGCCAAAAAACGCAAAAATTTAGTTTTCAAGTATTTAGCTAAATTTTCTGCTTCTTTTAATGTATCAAACTTTCCAATAGGAAATAGTGAATCTGTGCAAGCTGACATTGGCTCTCCAACATAAGGATATCCAATTACCTTAGTATCACTATTTGGATTGCCAGCTGATTTAGAAATAAACACTTTGTATTTTTCGAAAATATCTTTATTTTTAAGCACAACATCTGGAGTAATCCATCTAATTACATTATCCTTGCAACGAAGTTCAGCTTCATTATTACTTTTTACATTAGACGAAATATCCTCTACAATATTTGATTTTCCAATTATACCAAAAGCATTGCGCCCTGTTGTTATATCTATTAAAGAAGAAAAATTGTTATTTTTTACTTTATTTAAAATAGGATAATCTTCACCATTATTTATTATGATATCCATTCCATTTTCAAATAAATCCCTAGTCTGTGTATCTATATTTCCTTGATAGCAGTTAGAAAAATCCACTTTTCCTTTGTATGCATCTTTGTATAGGAAATAATTTATACCGCCCTTAATTTCGACGTTTGAGAACAGCTCTTTTTCGTCCTTGTAGTTGAAAACAGATTTGATGTGATTATTTTCTTTAATGAACCTCCTCAATTTGATGAAAGACTTATCTTGTGCATCTCCTGTGAACCAACGAGATGGAGTTATCAAGGTAACATACTCGGCTTTAAGTTTTATAGAAATTATGGTAAACCAAGGATAAAGCTGTTTTCCAAGTCCAGAATTATCTGCTGCCGTGCTAATATTCTCTTGATATGGTGGATTTCCTACAATAGCACCAAATTTTATCATATCTGTTTTACCTCCGATGACAATTTTGTCATCTATTGTAATTTCGCTAAATGGCTTATCTTGACTTAATATGTCATTTATTCTCGGAAAGTCAAGGTCATTAGAATCGTCTTCTTTTATTTTCAATAAATCATATGAGTTAAATTTTTCTGCAATATTAGCAATGTTTAATCCCAATACTTCATAAATTTTGCGTGTAAATTCATATGTGATAGAAGATGTTGGAATAGAGTAAATAATATCTTTAATCGCATCTCTACTACAACCAAGATTCTCATAACGTTTACATAACGCAATAGCAAACTCTGCTTCTTTAGATGCAATATCAAGGATAATTTTATGATTTTTGATACATTCAAGCAAGAAATCTTCCGGCAAAAGCGCTATCATATCATCACAAATTTTTGCAGGTGTAACCACTTGAGATTTACCTAATTTCCCAAATTTTTGATTCGCAACAGTCGCTCTTTCCAATGGATCAAGGCTTGTTTCATGTGATAATTGGTTTAGATTTTGAATTTTATAATCCAAAGCTCTAAGCATGAACTTATCCATGTTGTTTTTTAGTGCTTCCAATACTAATTTATTCAGACCAAGATTCTTAAATATCCGTAAATTATTTTTTGTGTCAAGGCAATTTAGAATACTTTCAAGAGAGATAACTTTATCTTTGGTTAAAAATGCAAAATATAGTATACGAGCATAGTACATACGAAATTGTTTTGACGGGTCTTTTTTATTTCTGTTATTATCAATGTCTGCCTCATTTGGAACATCAGACGTAGGTTCGTCGTCTGGTATTTGCACATTATCATTGTTAGGGTTTGGAATATCCATATCATTTCCTTCACCATCAACAGCTTTTATTTCAAAACCGATTTTTGAGCCAATTTCGTTTTCGCGACTGATTATATTCCAAATGTCGGCAATATTCATAAGTGCAAGATCAACCGGAATGTCATTGGTTTCTTCTGCGACACCTCTATTGCGAGAATATTCGCTGACAGCTTTTAAAATATCTTGAGCAGTAATTTGTTCGATTTTATCCTTATTCATAACAATTATAGGAGAAATAGATAATTCTTTTGCAATACGTTCTAAAAGCTTGCTGTTTCCGGAATCGTCTACATTAACATTATATATTTGTGCCTTTTGCTCTAGCATTTTAAACATACGATTAGGGTCAAAGTCTACCATGAGCGTTTGGGGTTTCATATTATATTTAATGCTATCGCCATTTGCATCATGATATGTTTTTATATATTGATTTTGCAAACGAAAAATTGCCTGGTCATAATCTTGTGGGGATGCTGTGTCTTTAAAATAGAGCATAGTGTCCCATTCTTCTACTGTACTGCCGGTGAGCATACGATTAACGGTTAAAGTAATAGTTTTTTTGCCTTCGGCTTCATTTTTTTTGATGGCACCTTTAATTTCTTCTGGTGATTTATAGGCGTTTGGACTATCTATACCGGAAATATTTATTATTTCGTATTGATTTAAATTTTTAAATTTAGTTACATTATTTTTTATAAGTGCTTCCATAGCATCACAAGCAGCACAATATGGTAAAACGAAAACCATATGCCTGCACATCATACCGGCTTTAATTTTTTCGTAATTCAAAAATCCGAGCAAGTTTTCATCTTCTTTACCTCCATCAATGATTTCTAGTAAATCGAGAATTTCATTCTCATACATGTATTTTTTATGACTTCCATCTATTTTCTTTTTAATGGATTTTGGTTTGAATAATGCAGAAAAAGCGTAAGTAATGCCACTTTTGTGAAGTTCTTCCAATCGGTGCATAGAAGACTTATTCGGATTGAACGCAAAACGAATCATCTGTGGAAAGCCATAGTATGGATTATCCCATTCTTTCATATTGTCACATAAAATATTTTTGTTATTCCATGCTTCTTGCTCCTGTACAATGTCAGAAAACTGATAAAATGCAATAATATCGTCTTTTTGAAATTCTCCTCCCATGAGAATGCGATACGGTGTACCTGATAGGTGAAGCTTTACTTTAGTATCTAAGTGTTTCATTTGCTCTTCTGCAGTTGAAATTTCAACGAAATTATCGTCATCATTATTTTTACTAAATGCCTTTTCCCCTTTGAACAGAGGTGTTTTTAGTATTTGACCATATTTTTCTGCTCTGGCACCAAAATGTGTTTCATCAATGATAAGAAGGTCGATTTTTCTTCCGAAAATTTGTTGGTGCTTGTCTTTTATTGTATCACCCTGCAAATCTTGTAAGGTTAAAAACAGTACAACATTTTTTCTTCCATCATTTTTTGCAAGTGTATTTTTGATAATATTATGGTTTTCATTTAAATTTCGGGAGAAAAAAAACTCATAATCATCTCTAAAGTTATCTGCACATTCTACTGTTTTGCGCCACTCATCTTTTACATCTGCTTTTGCTGATACTATAACTATTAGACGTGCACCATTTCCATCATTCATTTCTTTAGCACAGCACATAGAAGTAAATGATTTACCAAAACGCATAACAGCATACATTAGAAGATTTGTTCTTCCATTTTTAATTGCTATTTTAAAAGCATCTATTGTTGCTTGTTGATTTGGGCGAGGCGTCCAATACCCTGTAGAGTCATAGCGATCGCTGGTAGGCAAAGATGTCAGTACACTATAAAATTTATATTTGTTATATTTCTTATTATAATCGTCTGTAATGTCTGCCAAAGCTTTGAAAATTTCATCTGTACAGGTATCTTTAAAGAATTCATTAGAATAATGTGTTCCAATATCAATATCTTCCGATTTTAATCGTTTTTTTCGCAGGTCTACTTCCAAAAAATGATGCACAGAATAGTCTCGGAAAAATATATCGTCTGATATTTTAGCGGTGCTTTCGAACTGTTTTTTAAGTCCGGGATAATATTTTTGCCATTCTTTAAGGCGTACAGAAACAGGACGATACGTGTCGCCTACTTTAAGATAATTTGGAATGGTATTAGTGGTGAATGCATAGATATATGGCTCGACTCGACCAACAATTAAATTGTCCAGCAACTCTAAATCTTTCATAGTTTACCCTCATGATAGTTTTTCAATAAAGATACAAATTTAATCTCTTTATTTTCATCCCAATCCATAACCTTGCAATAAGTTCCAGTATGAAGAAGTGGGTTGTTCCTAGCACACCCCTCACATGGCTTGTCTTTTGTCCGCTCATCAAATAAAGTTAGTTGAGCATTATCGTTGCTTTTATTTTTACAACTATTCGGGATTACAAATTTTAGTCCATCCATCTGCCAAATATTCCACGAAGTTATGGATGCTATATTTAGTAATAGTTTTTCAGCCGGCTCTTTATGAAATTTTAGCTTGTAGTAATCAATAAATGTGCAGATTAAGTTCTCTCTTGCCAGCAGTATATTATCTCCTTGCCACTCATATCCGTATATGCTTTTATACGCTTTTTGTGCCCATCCTAGCCACTCGCTTTCATCATTAATATTTTCGGATAGCACACGTAATTTTCTGTCAAGAAGACCAATTCGTTCTGAAATTTCGATGTGTTTTCCTGTTACAGTGTCATAACGGCTAACCAAATATGGTGCTTCTCCACATGATATTTCTAGACGCGGTTCAATTACATAATCCTGCCATGTCTTTAGATGCTCGGTCGGAAACTCGATAGGTTCTGGTAACGTATTCCATCCTTTTGTAGTTTCGACATTAAAAATATTTTCACGTCCAAACCAAGCATTATCAACAAGGTTATTCTGCTTATTACATACCCATGACGGTGTAAATACTTCGGCTTTTTCACGAATACGAATACTCTGTTCTTCTTTGCTTTTTTCTATTCTGGGTTTAATTAGATTGCTATTAGCACCAGTGACAGAATCAATAGTAATTTGGTCATCAAAGCCAAAACCATAAACAGAATAATTGCCACTTCCCCATATGATATGCTTTTTCGTGGTTTCATCTTTAAGAAGAATATCAAGTAATTGTGGGCTGAATTTTTTAATATCCTCTTCCAGAATATCTACTTTATAACTCAGCACAATTAATCCTCCAATGCTTTTCCTTGAATTAAACTTCAACAGTCAGATTTGTATTTTCAAAATACTACAGATATTATATCATAATAAGGTAAAAAAATCAACCTATATTAATAAGAAATATTATTGTTGTTTATTCGTAAACAGTATATTATGATTATTCTGTAATTGTCAATTTTTTTTGACATTAATAGCTTAAAATGTTGTAATTTATTTTAAGATAGATAGATATCTACTGAGAACGAGATGCACACTAAATGATATGGACTGATGTCAATATTATAAATACTAACATCGTCTTTCTTATCAATACCCTTCGCCGGTGTAGTCCTCGACTTCATCAGCAAATTTCACTTCGCCGGTCATTGAGTTTATCCATACATAACGGTAGCTGTCGCCGTTTTCAAATACGAAACCGTAACATGGATTATCGTTGTCGTCCAATATATCTAACTCCATTGGGTAAAAGAGCTCGCTTTTAACATTATGCTTTTCGTAAAGAATGTCTTTTGCCTGCTCTATTGTAGCTATCTTGAGGGATTGGAGATTGGCGGTTTTAGTATTTGCGTCCCACTTTACTTTAAACCCGATGGTTTCCGCTATTACACGCATAGGAACGAAAGTTTTGCCGTCAACTATCACCGGTGCCGGCCCCATATAATAGTCAAATATAAATGTGTCGCCGGTCAAGCTATCATAAATATACTGTTTAATTGCCGTGCTGTCAACATACAAAGATAAGACCAAACTCCCCTTATACGGAGAATAAATATCTACGCGTTTTTCCGGAGCAAACCAGGTTACCGTACAGTCAATAGCTTCAGACACATCGCGAAGAGGAATCATTGTCCTGCCGTTTATAATCCTCGGCGGCGTATCGGTAATCAGTTTTTTGCCATTGATGAATATGCTGATATCGTCTGCCGCCATAACAGAGGCAAATGATAGGAACGTTACCATTATCACGCTTGCGGTTAATAAGATTTTTTTCATAAGTATAATCCTCACTTTTAAAGATATAGTTATTGTAACATATAAATTAGATGATTGTCAAATATTTTGAAACAGAATTTTGGATATATCTAAAAATCTCGTATTTAGCGACAAAATCGAGTCGATATCGCAGCAAGCCCCTCATAAAACAGTTATATTTTATCGTAAAATACGATGTGTTTTTACGCTTTTACTCGTAAAAACCTCGTAAAAACTCGTACATTTTAAAAAATACGATGTTTTAGAATGTTTTACCGCCTTATTCTTTACAAGTCGTTTTGTCCGACTACTCCAAACATTAAAATTATACACTATTTCGAACAAAAAATCAAGTGGAAAATACTGGAATTAACTATACAATTTTCGTCAATTTCTAAAATAATAGCAAATTTTCTTTGACAGAAACAGCAAAAAAATGGTATAATTTAATGATGGAATTGCTTAAGAAAACAGCGCTGTATCAGGAACATATTGCTCTCTCCGGGCGTATGGTGGAGTTTGCCGGGCATTTATTGCCGGTGCAGTACGATAATATCGGGCCGCTTGCCGAACATAAGGCAGTAAGAGAGCGCGCCGGGATATTTGATATTGACCATATGGCAAAGGTGATGGTTACAGGGCCCGAAGTCGTTAATTTCCTGCAAAACACGCTCAGTCGCAATATCAAAAATCTGGAAGAAAATGGCGCGACTTACGCGATGATGCTAAACGAAGAGGGCGGCGTTATAGACGATATCTTCGTCTATAAGGTGAATGACGGCTATCTGCTCGTGCTTAACGCCGAAAACCATAAAAGCGACCTCGACCACCTCTTTGAGCAATCACTCTTTTTTGATGTCCTGATTATGGATATGTCCGAAGACCTCTATATGCTCGCGGTGCAAGGCCCGAAAGCAACGGAGATTTTGAACACGCTCGTTGACGATATTGACTTAAATGACATCGCTTACCACACGCTCGGCGTCGGGCATATGTTTGGCACAGAAGTGCTCTTTGCCGCCACCGGATATACCGGAGAGTACGGGTTTGAGCTCTTTTTTGACCATCAAAAAGCAATCGATATTTGGCGCGCTATACTGGATGCAGGTGGTAATGATATTGAACCGTGCGGACTTGCGGCACGCGATTCCTTACGCTTTGAAGCTTGTATGCCGCTTTATGGGCATGAATTGTCGGAACAAATAGACCCGCTAACCGCAGGGCTGTCATTTGCTGTTGATTTTGGAAAAAGTAAATTTATCGGCAAAGAGCCGCTCTTAAAGCTAAAACAGCTCGGAACAACAAAGAAATTGGTCGGCATTAAGATGACAGATACTGCTGTGCCGCGCGCAGGATATCAGCTTTTTGACGGCGATAAACTTATAGGCGAGGTGACAACAGGGATGAAGTCGCCGACCTTGAACGAATTTCTCGCTATGGCGCTTGTGGATGCGGAATACGCAAAAATAGGCACCGAGATAGAACTAAAAGTGCGCGACTCAATAAAGCGCGCGGTTGTGGTGAAAAAGCCGTTTTATATACCGGCTTATAGGAGGGGCTAGAGTTTTTTTTGAGAACGGTGCTATAGCATGAAACGTTTACGAAGTGTCCCTGCAGGGGCCAAACTTTTTCGAAAAAAGTTTGAACAAAAACTTAAGGGCGCTAACGCGCGTGGTTCGTGCGAGATTGAGGCGAAAATGCGGAATAATAGACGGGCAGATGGCTGAGTTGGGAGAAGAAAAACGTCATGCGTGGGCGAAGGTTTAACCATTAAAACAATCTTTATAATTTTTCTTTCCTTGCAATTTCTTAGCGTTGATTTTCTTAAAATCGTTAGAATATAATTTCTACCGGTTCGTTAGAAAAATGCGCACGAAATCGCAAGGAAAGTAAAATTAAAAGATTTTACGCTTGGCGCGTGAAATCAGATGCTAAGGCAGAAAATGAAACTCCTACGAGGATTTACGGAGCCCCTGCCGGGAGCCAAACTTTTATAAAAGTTTGATCAAAATTTTAGCATGCGCTTCGCGCGGGTGCGTGCGATATTAATACGGAATATTTTTTCGTTAAAAACAGAGAAAAAAGAAAACTAATTATTAGAGAGGTTTTTTTGTTCATTTTGGGATGTAGATTGGACGGGTCTAGGCGAAGCTGTGCTCTGCACCGCGAGTCCGACGACTCTGTTCAAAGGCACGAAGTGCCGGTCTACGCCCAAAATAGACAAAAAAAGGAGGGGAAATAATGTCGAAAGTGATGGATGGGATACGATATACCAAGACCCATGAATGGGTACGACTTGACGGCGATACCTTTATTATCGGCGTGACTGATTTCGCGCAAAGTGAGCTGTCTGACGTTGTTTATGCAGATTTGGCGGAAGTTGGCGAAGAGATAGCAGCAGGCGGCGGCATAGGCGTGCTTGAGTCAGTAAAAGCCGCGGCTGAAGTGTATTCTCCGGTGTCCGGCACTATCATTGAGGTGAACGCGGATTTAGCGGACAGCCCACAGCTCATAAATGAAGACCCATATGTTAAGGGGTGGCTCGTAAAAATAGAGGGAGGCAACATAAGCGATTATGAAGCACTCATCTCAATGGAAGACTACGAGAGCCATTTAAAAAGATAAAATGTCCTACATACCGAACACTGATAAAGACCGCGCGCAAATGATGGCGACTATAGGCATAACGTCTATAGACGAGCTTTTTGATGCCATTCCGCGCGATATGCGTTTTCCAATATTGGGGCTTGATAGCGGTATCAGCGAGCTTGAGGCGTTAGATGAGGTCAAGAATTTAGCGAGCGAAAACCAAGAATACCCCTCATTCTTAGGCGGTGGCGTTTATAATCACTTTGTGCCGAGCGTGGTGGATTATCTCGCTTCGCGCGGCGAATTCGTCACGCCCTATACTCCGTACCAGCCCGAAGCGAGTCAAGGGACTTTGCGCGCACACTTTGAGTTTCAGACTATGATTAGTGAGCTTGCGGGTATGGATTATGCTATTGTCTCCCATTATGACGGCGCGACAGCTTTTGCCGAAAGCATCATGATGGCGATAAACTTCTCCCGCAATAAACGAAAAAAAATCGCGATTTATAACGAGATTAACCCCGACTTTTCGAGCGTGGCGCATACCTATATTAAGCATCGCGGTGAGCTTGCGAAAGACTTTTTCGCTATACAAGATTTTTCCGAAATAGCCGCGGTTGCTGTGCAGAACCCGGATTATTGCGGAAATATTTTAAGCCCAAAAGAGCTTGAAGAGCTGGCAGACACGGCACACAATGCCGGCGCAAAACTGATAGTCATAACCGAGCCAATCTTTTTAGGAATGTTTGCGCCGCCCGCTATGGCTGACATTGTGGTGATGGAAGGGCAACCTCTCGGCAATTACCTCTCATTTGGCGGTCCGTATCTCGGCGTTTTGTGTATGAAAAAGGAGATGGTGCGTGTCAGCACCGGAAGGATAGTCGGCAAAACCGCGGACGCGCAAGGTCGTGAGAGCTATGTTTTGACCCTGTCCGCGCGTGAGCAGCACATAAAGCGCGAAAAGGCATCGAGCAATATCTGCAGTAACGAGGCGCTCATGGCTCTTCGCTCCGCTATTTATATGGCCGCTATGGGCAAAAATGGTATGCGAAAGGTCGCGGAATTGTGTTACCACAAGGCGCACTATTTGGCTGCGGAAATCGCTAAAATTGACGGTTACGAAGTAGTAAACAACAAACCATTTTTTAAAGAATTTACAATAAAATGCCCGAAAAATATCGGGGAAATCAACGAAAAGTTGTACGAAAAATACAAGATAAACGGTGGCATTAAAAAAAGCGAAAATGAGATGATAATCGCCGTAACCGAAAAGCTGACAAGAGCAAATTTGGACGCATTTGTGACTGCGCTCCGTGAAATAGTGGAGGGGAAATAATGGATTTTACTGAAAATATCTATGCTTTTTCTGCTCCCGACAGGATCGGCGTTGTGCTACCAAAAATAGATGTTCCGCTATCGGAATTCCCCGAACAAGAGTATTTACGTGAAAACTTGGATTTGCCCGAAGTGTCGGAGATAGATGTCTGCCGCCACTTTACGGCGCTCTCAAAACTGAACTTTTCCGTTGACACAAACTTTTATCCGCTCGGCTCATGCACCATGAAGTACAACCCCAAGGTAAATGAGGCGGCAACGCAACTTTCGGGATTTAATAACCTTCACCCACTCGCTCACGAAAATGATACGACGGGCGCGCTTGAGATGATGGCAAAACTCGCTGAAATGCTTAAAAGCGTGGGCGGATTTTCCCATATCACCTTGCAGCCCGCGGCAGGAGCGGCAGGGGAGTTTGTCGGCGTGCTGATGATGCGCGAATACATGGAAAAGAGAGGCGAAGAAAAGCGAAAAGTGCTTTTGATTCCCGATACCGCGCACGGCACCAACCCGGCATCCGCGAGCATGTGTGGCTTAGCGACTATGGAAGTCGCCTCTGACGAACGTGGCAATGTTGACCTCGATGACTTGCGAGCGAAAGTTACAGAATGTGGCGATACATTGCTCGGGCTAATGCTCACAAACCCCAATACTTTGGGGCTTTACGAAGAAAATTTGCAGTGCGTGACTGATATTATTCATGCCGCAGGTGGTTTGGTGTACGGCGATGGTGCAAACTTTAACGCTCTTTTGGGGGTATCAAAGCCCGGACTCATGGGATTTGATGTTATGCACTACAACCTCCACAAGACTTTCGCCACTCCGCACGGTGGCGGTGGGCCGGGCGCAGGCGCTATTTTGGTCAATGACACGCTGAAAGATTTCCTCCCTTCGCCTATCGTTGTTCGTGACGAGAGCGGAAAGGCGATTTTTGCTACTCCAAGTAAAAGCATCGGGCAGACCAAACTCTTTTACGGCAATTTCGGCGTTATGTTGCGCGCTTACGTTTATATGCGTATTTTGGGCGAAGAGGGATTAAGTGAGATTGGCAAAAACGCGGTCTTAAACGCTAACTATTTGCAAACTTTGCTCAAAAAATGGTATAATATTCCGTACGGAAATAGGTGTTGTATGCATGAGTTTGTCGCAACAGGGGATGTTGCGGAAGGCGTACATACGCTTGACATCGCAAAGGCGATGATAGACGAAGGCGTGCATCCGCCGACAATATATTTTCCGCTCATAGTAAAAGAAGCTATGATGATAGAGCCGACCGAAACCGAGAGCTTAAAGACCTTAGATGAATTTGTGGCTGTGCTTGAAAATATAGCGAAAATGGCGCATGAAGACAGTGACGCGCTACACGTTGCGCCAAAAACGACTGCTGTAAGCAGACCGGATGAGGTGAAGGCAGCGCGTGATATGATATTGACATTTAAAAGAGAAAGAGATGAGGAAATAAAATCATGACTGAAATGACACCTAGAGAGAGATTTATAGCTGCTTTAGAGCGAAAGCCCTTGACAGGCAGAGTTCCGCACTTTGAGCTTGTCTTCTTTTTGACCATGGAAGCGTTTGGAAAACCGCACTTTTCGCAACGCGCTTTTCATCAGTGGGATCAGATGGAAGAAAAAGAGCGCCAACTTCACCGCGAAGATCAGGCGAAACTCTATATACAGACAGCTGAAAAGTATGAGCACAGCGCGATATTCGTTCACCCAAATCCGGGCAGCGAAGATGAAGTGGTGCGCCTTATTGACCTTATTAGGGAGTTTAGCGGCGATAAATATTACATCACCATGCACGGCGACTGCACATATGGGTTGCCGAACGGCGACAATATGATAGAGTTTGCCTGCCAGATGGCGGACGAGCCGGAGTATCTGCATGAGCGCGCTAAACGTATGAACGATGAGACCTTTACCTTTGTTGAAAATATTAAAAAGCGTACCTCTCTTGACGGTATCACCCTTTGCTCAGATTATTGTCTAAATCAGGGGCCGTTTATGAGTCCTTCACAGTTTGCGGAGTTTACTGCGCCATACTTAAAGGACCTTATCACCAGATATCGCGAAATCGGGCTTTACACCATCAAGCACACGGACGGCAATATTATGCCGATTCTAGATCAGCTTGTTGACTGTAACCCACATGCTCTCCACTCTATAGACCCACAGGCAAAGGTTGATATTAAAGAGGTGAAACGCCTTTACGGTGACCGCATAGCCATAGTCGGCAATGTTGACTGCGGCGTTATGGACACCGGAACAGATGAAGAGGTTATCGCATCCGCCAAATATGCGCTTGAGCATGGTATGCCCGGGTATGGTTACATCTTTTCTACGAGCAATTGCGTTTACACCGGTATGGAGCTTCGTCGTTATGAACTTATACTGGATATTTGGAGAAAATACGGCAATTACGAATGATTTTAGCTTAGTAAAATGAAGATAGTTATAATTTATCCCACAAAAAATGAGACAGGATTAAAGGTAGAGGCAGGAAGATTGGCCGCTACCTTGTCTCTGTGTGGGCATGAGGTTATAGCATTCAATGTCCCGCCTTACCATGTGCGCGAGCTTAGCTCAAATGGTGTGACTGCTCACTCAGCGGAAGAGGATTTTTCCGATAAAAAACTCGCGCGAAATGTACTTGACCTTTACCCTGATGTTGTACACATTTTTGGGCTCTCATATGCGCGCGCCTACCTCCCGATGTTTAGAACGCACATAGAGTCAATAGCGCTCACCGTGGACAGTGAACGTGACGAGAATATAACCAAATATGATTTACGCGGGCTGAACACTATTTTTGTTGATACTGACGCTACGCGTGATTTTTATGCTCGCAGGGTACCCTCTTCAATAAAAGTTATCGCAGCTCCCTATATTTTGCCGGAATTTGCCGTTGCCGTTGAAAAGAGCGATTACCAGATCGCCTCAGATTGGGGACTGGTCTTTGAAGCACCGACAATACTTTTAGCTGATAATTACGACCATCCCAACACAACAAAGGTGATAACTAACCTTATAGAGTCCCTGCCATTTTTAGTAAAAAAGATTCCCGGACTTCAAGTAGTTATAGTCGGTAATGGCAAGAGCTTGGCAAGTATTGATGGGAGTATAATAGAGACTAACAAATATTTTTCCAGAAAAGTAGTCTCTTCACTCGGGTTTGTGGAGGACATCACGCCACTCTTAAAAATAGCTACTGTTTGCGTTGGAAACGGTCGCTTTGTGACAGATGCTTTGCGCTACAACAAAGCAACTATAGCTGCCGGAGCCGAAAACCTTGTGGGCGTAATAACCACGGGAAATTATTTAAGCGCTGCGAAATCCGCGTTTGGAAAACACGCAATAGACGGGGGCAAGAAGCTGCGCGATAAAGCGCTCGCAGTAGAGATAGCAGGACTCTTTGATCACCCCTCATACAGATACAATTTCGCAAAAGCGGGAAGTGAGATAGCAAATGACCTCAATAAAGGTATCTTGGCTATTCTGTCCGGATACTTTTCCACAACATCAGATAGCGTTGATGAGGAATTTGTTGAGGAGGCGGAGGGGGATATTTTAATAATCGCACCTGATAATTTACGCGATGTTTTAGACTCGCTTGCGGTCTTTAATGCCATACGGGAAAAATACATAAGAAAACGGATAAATATTATTGCTAACGAGCAGCAGGAATCTTTGCTTAAACGTACAAATATATTTGACTATATTTACATTTATCCACGTAATGTTAAAGAGTTTTTCTCACTTTCGTTAAAGCTCTTTCGTCGCGGATTTTTGTACCTTATATCTATGCGAAAAGGAATACAGCCGAGCATGCTCTCGCTCTTTTCCTTTGCTAAGAAAAAGTATGGAATATCCTCAGGTGGCGGCTCTTTGTTCTGTTATACCGATTATATTGATGATTTGGAAGCACCAAATGATGCGAAACTGCGCGGATTATCTCTTGCCGGCTTTATCGGAGTAAATAAGTTGGTACCGACAAGAAGGATAACTTTGCCGGAGAGCATAATAAATTTTCAGCAGGAAAATAGGATAATTATGTTCTCTGTTTCAAGTACTGACCAAATAGATATTGACGACTGGAAAGAGGCATTACGCCTTGTCAAAGGAAGCCATCTTGCTGATGTAGTTATCGTGACTGATGAGGATTTGCTCTCCTTTGGTGATGAAACGCAAGTTATAAATGTGAACAAATTTGATGATTTGTCTCTTGCAGCACTCCTTACAAAAGCAACCTTAATAGTGGCACGTGCATCGTCAAGGGTTGCTGTGGCGTCCACTATTTCCGGTGTCGCGTGTTTGGAAGTGTCGGAAGAAAATTTGCCGAGTAAAACCATAAAAAGGGCGCTAAAACTATAAAGATATGAAAACGCCGGTTATAGTTATAGTTGGACCTACTGCGAGCGGAAAAACACGACTTGCCATAGAGACCGCAATACGCGTTAATGGGGAGATAATTTCCGCGGACAGTATGCAGATTTACCGCGGTATGGATATCGGCACGGCAAAGGCGACGCGCGAAGAGCAGATGGCTGCGCGCCATCATGTTATTGACGTTGCTGAGCCGGATCAATATTTTTCTGTTGCCGACTTTGTTGAGCTTGCGGATAAGGCGATTTTGGACATTGTGAGCCGCGGCAAAGTCCCGATAGTTGCCGGCGGAACAGGGTTTTACATTGATGCCCTGATAGACAGGTACGAGTTTCCGCCGCAAGATACCACGGAGATGAAGATACGGGGCGAGCTTGAAAAGTTCAGCACTGAAGAGTTGCGCAAAGAGCTCTTTTTGGTGGATAAGATAAGCGCGGAGCGGTTGCACGAAAATGACCGTCATCGCATTGTGCGCGCTTTGGAAGTTTTTCGCCTTAGCGGAAAAGCGTTGTCTGAGTTTGACCATAAGGCAAATATGGCAAACAGCCCATACTTGCCGCTCTTTTACGGTGTGGGGTGTGATAGAGCGGTGCTTTATGCGCGGATAACAAAACGCGTTCAGCAGATGGTGGAAGAGGGGCTTTACGAAGAGGTGTTGGCATTGCACGAAAAGGGTTACAGCCACGACAGCCCGGCAATGCTCGGCATTTCGTACCGTCAGATGTTGGGGTATATTCGCGGCGAGTACAGTTTTGACGAGGCGATTGAGCTTACCGTTCGCGACAGCAGAAGATACGCTAAACGGCAATTTACTTGGTTTAATAGAAACAAAAGGATAAATTGGTTGAATTTAGTGCAGAGCGAAGATGCAAAAAGGCTTGCAGAAAACATCACAATAGATTATAATAATATAAGCGAAATATAAGGAATAAGAGATTATGAACACAAAGAATATAGAGGCCGCGTATAATATCGCGCGTGAGCGTTATGCAGAGTACGGCATTGATACGGATAAAGCGTTAAAAACGCTTAGTGATGTTTCCATCTCCATGCACTGCTGGCAGGCGGATAATGTCAAAGGGTTTGAGGAGTCGGGTGAGCTCTCTTCAAGCGGTCTTGCGGTTACTGGTTCAAGAGCTGGTATGCCGACAAACGGTGATGAGATGCGCCGCGATATGGAACGCGCGTTTAAGCTTATCCCGGGTTGTCACCGCGTAAACCTTCACTCTATTTACGCTGAAACGAACGGTAAAACAGTTTCTCGTGATGAACTTACGGTAGACGATTTTTCCGCGTGGATAGCTTGGGCAAAAGAAAATAAGCTTGGACTTGACTATAACGGCACATTTTTTGCGCATCAAATGGCAGCAGACGGTAATACCCTCTCGCACTCTGATGAGGGCATAAGAAATTTTTGGATTCGCCACGCGAAAGGTTGTCGAGAGATAGGTGAAGCGTTTGGAAAAACGCTCGGCACTCCCGCTGTTGTGAACCTTTGGATTCCAGACGGTTACAAGGATACTCCCGCTGACAGAATGGCTCCTAGAAGAAGGTTGGAATCTGCTTTAGATGAGATTTTCGCAGCTAAAAAAGACAAAAAATATCTGTTGGATGCTGTTGAGTCAAAACTTTTCGGCATCGGTTCCGAGAGCTATGTTGTGGGGTCGCATGAGTTTTATATGGGGTATACAATGAAAAATGACCTCCTTCTGTGCCTTGACAGCGGACATTTTCACCCGACTGAGGGAATTGCTGATAAGATTTCTTCGCTACTTTTGTACATTGATGAACTTTTGCTTCATGTGAGCCGTGGCGTACGTTGGGACAGTGACCACATCGTGATATTAAATGATGAGTTGAAGATGATAGCCGAAGAGTTGGTTGCAGCTGATGCGTTAAATCGCGTACATATTGGACTTGACTATTTTGACGGCGGCATTGACCACATAGTTGCTTGGGCTGTTGGTATGCGCGCTATGCAGCAAGCGCTTTTGATAGCTCTTTTGACACCGCGTGAGCGCATGCAAAAAGCAGAGCTTTCGGGCGATTTTGCTAAACGTTTGGTCTACATAGAGGAGAATAAGATGCTCCCTTGTTCCGCTGTTTGGGACTATTTCTGCTACTCAAATGATGTTTCGCTGACAATAGAAAAATAGTCTTTTAGAGCTTAAAAGAAAACTTAAAATAAATCCGTCCTCATTTTTTTTGATTGGAGACGGGTTTATTTTTTTTAACAGTTCACGCCTTTAGCGAGGCATATTATTATACACTTTTTTTGTTGAAAAGCAGGGAAAAGGGCTTGATTTTTTTGCGCAAAAAGAGTATAATAATATATAGTGTGTTTTTTGTCAATTTGCGCGCTTTTTTATGCGCAAAATGTTATGATAAAATAAAAAGTTTAAAATAAAACCAAAACACAAATTGGAGGAAGAAATGGCTAATAAACATGTGTACCTTTTTAGAGAAGGTGACAAAGATTGGCGCGATTTATTAGGTGGTAAAGGTGCAAACCTTGCAGAAATGTCCAAAATAGGACTGCCTGTACCAAACGGATTTACTATTACAACCGAGACTTGTAATGAATACTATTCAAACGGTCAAGAAGTGCCTGCAGGACTGTGGGACGAAGTGGCTACAGCTCTAAAAGAAGTAGAAGAAACTGCCGGTAAGAAATTCGGTGATGCTTCAAATCCACTTTTAGTATCTGTTCGTTCCGGTGCAAAATTCTCTATGCCGGGTATGATGGACACAGTTTTGAACCTCGGTTTAAATGAAGAGACCCTTCAAGGCATCATCGCTTTAACCGGCAATGACCGCTTTGTTTATGACTCATACAGACGTTTTCTTATGATGTTCTCCGATATCGTTTTAAGCGGCGAATATCCACAGCTTAAAAAACACGAATTTGAAATCATCTTTGACGAAGTTAAAGATAGACTTGGCGTAAAGCTCGACTCTGAAGTTGGCGCTGCTGACCTTAAAGGTCTCTGCGACAGCTACAAAACATATTTCAAAAGCGTAACAGGTTTTGATTTCCCAACCGACCCGATGGAACAGCTCAAATACGCTGTTATGGCAGTGTTTAAATCTTGGATGAATGAGCGCGCTATTATCTATCGTCGTCGCGAAAAAATCGCTGACTCACTCGGAACAGCAGTTAACATTCAGATGATGGTATTTGGTAATATGGGCGACGACAGCGGTACAGGCGTAGCATTTACCCGCGACGCTGCAACCGGCGACAATAGAATTTTCGGCGAATACTTAATGAATGCTCAAGGCGAAGACGTGGTAGCAGGTGTTAGAACTCCGCAGCCCGTAAGCCAATTAGAGCAGCAGAATCCTGAAATCTACAAACAGTTCATCGAAATCGCACAGAAATTAGAGAATCACTACAAAGATATGCAGGACATTGAGTTCACTATCGAAAAGGGTACGCTTTACATTTTACAGTGCCGCTCCGGCAAACGCACAGGCGCAGCTGCTGTTAAAATAGCTGTTGACCAAGTGAACGAAGGCCTTATCACTAAAGAGCAGGCAGTGGCTCGTGTAGCTCCTGAACAGCTCGAACAGCTCCTTCACCCACGTCTTGTGAATACTAAAAAATTAGCTCCTATCGCTAAGGGCTTGAACGCAGGTCCCGGCGGTGCAGTTGGCGCTATCGCTTTTAACAACGATATGGCAGTTGAGTTCAAAGAGCAGGGCAAAGATGTTATTTTGGTTCGCAAAGAGACCAACCCTGACGACCTCGCAGGTATGCTCGCATCTAAGGGTGTTTTGACCCAACTTGGCGGACGTACTTCTCACGCAGCACTTGTTGCTCGTCAGTACGGTATTCCTACCATCTGCGGTTGTGGCGATGTTAAATTCGTTGGCGATAAAGTACAGATTGGTGCTAAAACTTTCTCAGCAGGCGATATCATCTCAATTGACGGTACTGCAGGCGAAGTATTTGAAGAAGCTTTAGCTACAGAGCCGGTAAAAGTTACGGGTGATTTCGGCACATTTATGGCATGGGCAGACGATATCAGAAAAACCAAAAATTATGGCGTAAGAGCTAATGCTGATACTCCGGCTCAAGCAACTCAGTCTATCGAGCTTGGCGCTGAAGGTATCGGTCTTTGCCGCACAGAGCATATGTTCTTAGGCGAAGAGCGCGCTGAAATGGTTCGCGATATGATTCTCGCACAGAATGAAGAAGACAGAAATGTTGCTCTTGATAAATTAGAGAAATTACAGAAAGAAGATTTCGTTGCTATCTTTAAAGCAATGGGCGGTCTTCCTGTTACTATCCGTCTTATTGACCCACCACTTCATGAGTTCTTGCCTGCTTTAGAGACCCTTTTGGTTGAGACCACCGAGATGCGCGTAAAGGGCGACACCGGCAAAGAGTACGAAGAGAAGATGACTATGCTCGGACACGTTCGTGACCTCCACGAATACAACCCGATGCTCGGCCTCCGCGGCGTTCGTCTTTCAGTTTACATTCCGGGTATCGTGAAGATGCAGGTTGCGGCTATCATTGCTGCTGCTTGCGAAGTTAAGAAATCAGGCACTGATGTTCATCCTGAAATCATGATTCCGCTTGTTGGTATCTTAAACGAGTTGACTTACGTTAAAGCACAGCTTGAAGAAGTAGCGAAAAATATCATTGATGCTTCCGGCGTTAGTGTTGACTACAAGTTCGGTACTATGATTGAGATTCCTCGTGCTGCTTTGACCGCAGGCGAAATCGCAAAACATGCTGAATTCTTCAGCTTTGGTACAAACGACTTGACCCAGATGACTTACGGTTTATCCCGTGACGATGCTGCTAAATTCTTACCTGTTTATCTTGATAAGAAGATTATCAGCGTTGACCCAACTGAGTCAATCGATACCGTTGGCGTTGGCCGCTTAATGCAGATCTGCGCTAAAGAAGCTAAAGAAGTGCGTCCGGAAATCAAACTCGGTATCTGCGGTGAGCACGGCGGTGACCCCGATAGTATTAAGTTCTGCTTCTCAATAGGACTTAACTACGTATCATGCTCACCAAAACGTATCCCGGTTGCACGCCTCGCTGCAGCACAAGCTGCTATCGACGGTGCTGCCGCTCGCGATAAATAGTTTACGAAGTTTTTACGGAGTTTACGAAACCAAGCTTTTTCGAAAAAAGCTTAACCAAAAACTTAAGTTATTTTGCGGAGGTTTTCTTATTTTTTGTTAAGTAAGTGAAGGGTTAATAGCCCGGAGCGATTTTTGACAAAAAATTACGAAAACCTCCGCAAAATGCTTTAAGTATTGCTAAGTTTATTTACAAAATAGATAGTTTATTAACTGCCATAAAGTTTAGTAAGCTTTACAATCATTTGCAATTTGCTTTTTTGATTTCATTAAACGTTTGATGATTTTTCTTGGTATGACTTTTGCAGTGTCGTATTTCGTTCGGTTATATTGCCTTTGATAAAATTTCAACTGCTAGGTTATCAAATACGCTTATTATATTCAAAAGAAAAGAAGGCTTTACAAGTTTATCCCCACCCCAAAAAAAAGCTTACCAAATTCACACGTTTGAAAAATTTAATCTAAACTTAAAGGCAACTTTACGTTGCACGAATCTACGCCTTCGCGTGTATATCTTCATACGGAGATGTTTTAGAATGGGCAAGGCGGAGTGACTGTTGCAATATCGTACTCTGTTTAATTACATCGCCATCGGCTAAAATTTCATCTAAAAAAGTTATCAGTTACGCTTGTTTTACTCAAAAGAAAAATAAACATCATAAGTTTACTCCCACCTCAAAAAAGCTTATCAAAATTGCACCTACCCACTATGTAATGCAATCTTTAATAATTTTAAGCAAAACTTAAAGCATTTGGGGCGATTTCCGCCATTATTTTTAAAATCCGGTCAAGCCTTACAAACTCAACTAAACCTAAAATAATAAGGAAATCGCCCCAAATAACTTAAAAATTTTGATCAAACTTTTATAAAAGTTTGGACTCTATAACCTCGCGAACCTACGCGTCGGGCCAGAGTTCGGCGGACATATCGCGGAGTTTGTATTTCATTATTTTTCCGCTGGCAGTCATGGGGTAGGTGTCAACGATGGCGATATATTTCGGTATCTTATGCCAGGCAATTTTGCCGCGGCAGTAATCCTGTATATCCTCTGAGGTCATCTCGACCCCGCTTTGCAAAATAACAAATGCGCCCGGTTGCTCGCCATACTTTTGGCTCGGTACACCTACAACCTGAACATCTTGCACACCCTCGATATGATGGATAAAATCTTCCACCTCTTTCGGATAGATGTTCTCACCGCCGCGAATAATCATATCTTTTATTCGTCCGGTGATAGAAAAATATCCTTCATCATCCATCTTTCCGATATCGCCGGAGTGCAACCAGCCGTTTTCGTCAATACAGTTTGCTGTAGCTTCAGGCATCTTATAATATCCTTTCATGACATTATATCCACGACAACACAATTCGCCCGGTGTGTTTGGCGGCAATAATTCTCGTGTCTCGGGGTCAAGCACTGCGACTTCCAATCCTGCCATAGTCTTGCCGACGGTTGAGCATTTTTTCTCCAATGACGGCTCGTTGTAAAGTGTCTGCGTCATGCCGGGTGAAGACTCTGTTAAGCCAAACACGATGGTAATTTCGCGCATATTCATCTTCTCAACAACATCATTCATTGTTTTGACCGGACAGGGTGAACCTGCCATAATACCGGTACGGAGGGTTGAGAAATCAAACTTATCAAAAAGCGGATGGTCTAACATGGCTATAAACATAGTCGGTACGCCGTAAACAGCGGTACAGCGCTCTTTTTCGATGCTCGTCATCACATCAACAGCGCTATACTGCTCTACTAAAACCATGGTAACGCCATGATTTATGCTCGACATTACTGCCAAAACACAGCCAAAGCAGTGGAAGAGCGGCACCGGAATACATAACCTGTCGTCAGTTGTAAAGTTTTGGTTTTTTCCAATCCAAAAACCGTTATTTCCGATATTATTGTGCGTTAACATAACACCTTTTGGAAATCCGGTGGTACCGGATGTGTACTGCATATTAACGACATCGTCGGGGTCAACAGATGCTTTTCTCTCCTCGTACTCTTCGTTAGTTGTAACAGATGCTAAAGACATAACCTCAGTCATTGAGTACATGCCCTTATGCTTTTGCGGGCCTAAAAATATCACACGCTTTAAGTGCGGAAATTTTTCACTGTTTAAGCTTCCGCGCGGTTGTGTCTTTAACTCCGGTACTAAAGTGTAGATTGTCTCTAAGTAGTCGGTATCTCTAAATCCGTTTATAATAAAGAGATTTTCGGTATCAGACTGCTGCAAAAGATACTCAATTTCGGCTATCTTATAACTGGTGTTTACTGTCAACAAAATAGCTCCGATACGCGCTGATGCAAACATGAGTTCAATCCAGTTTGGGACATTAGTTGCCCATACGGCTATCTTTTCGCCCTTTTTAACGCCCATAGCCATAAGGCCTTTGGCGATAATATCCACGCTGTCTGAAAGTTCTCTCCATGTACGTCTGTAATTTCTGTCAACCATCACAAGAGCGTCATTATCAGGCACAAGTTCAACAACATTGTCTATCATCTGTCCCAAGGTCATATTTCTGACCGGCTCTTCCATGGTTCTTATATTTTTTTCTACAATCATTGCTCGCTCCTCTATCAAAATGGTACATGCACTACAGCATAGATTTTCGCGGTTGTGCCGTTAGCGCCAACGTAGTGCGGCACAACAGCATTATAGTAAATAGAGTCCCCTTCCTTTAAAATGAAGGTTTCTTTGCCATAAATAACCTTTACTTCGCCTGACATCACAACGATAAATTCTTCACCTTCGTGGCTTGAATAGTGGATATCTTCCTCTGCGCTTTTCGCGTCAATCTCTATCAACATCGGCTCCATATGGCGGTCGGTTTTGCCCTTGCCCAAATGGTAATAGTGGAAAGTGCCGGCGCTCTCGCCTTTGTGCGCGGCAACAGCTTCATTCAGCTCATTCGCGCGGTTTATGTGTGGGTCAGCCGTGAACTGGTCGTCCATAAATGTGCCCAAACGTTTGCCGAGAGCGTTTGAGATCTTTACCAATATTCCGAGCTCCGGGTATGCCTGATTGCTTTCAATAGCGTCTAACAAAGACACTTCAATATTTGCCTGTTTGGCAAAATCTTCGCAGCTTAAGCCAACGTTTTCACGATATTCCTTGATTCTGGTTCCTATTTCCTGTCCCATTTTTTTTCGTCTCCCTATAGTTTTTTTCTTTTTTTTGTTTTAGCGCTAACAAAAATCTTTGAAAATAAAAAAAGCGCGCGATAACTGTTAGTCATCGCGCGCTTTTTAAATCTATTTTGAAAAATCTTTTACAGCTTACACACGACAACTAACGCTACACCTTTAGAAGGAGTAGGCTTAGGTCTAGTAGTAATGCATTGTTAAAAGATATTCTCATATCGTATATATTATATCACACACCCTTTTTGTTTGTCAAGGGGTTTTTATAATTTTTTTAAAATATTTTTATAAAAGTACTTGTTTATAAGACGAGAACATTGTTTTTATACTCTATTGCGCTGCCTTCGTTTATTATTTCAAACTCGCTGCCTCTGGTTTTAGTCAGAACAATAAAACGCAATCCTTTAGGATTATAGGTGTCAATTTCAGATGTTGGGACAGAATATAAAATGGTAATATCTTTGGCTTTTCCATCTGCCAGTTCTTTAGCTTGTGCTTCATTGCATACTTTAATAGCTACACCAATTGCAAGATTTTTGTCCTTGTAAAATTTTTTGATAACTTTTCCTGCTTCAATTATATATGTATAAAAATCAATCTTTTCACTTGGCAATAACTCACCGAAAACGCCTGAATAGTCATTTCTGGGTATTCTTTGTCCTTCTTTTGTCAAGAGCCAATTTTTAAAGGCTTCGCCATAACCATTTTTTTCATACTCTGCCGTACTTCCTTCGTTAATAACTTCAAATTTGCCACCTTTAGCTTTTGTCAGAACGATAAAACGCAATAATGCATGGTTACCTGTTCCATATTCTGTTAAATATATAACAGCAGAATCTTTAAATTTTCCATCTGACAATGCTTTAAACAACTCTACATCTTGCAAGCGCTCTTTTATCCCTATTTTCATTCTTTTTGATTTGTAAAATTTTTCTATTTCTTCTTTTGCATCGGCAACGTACTTATCAAAATCAATTTTTTCGCTTATCGACAATTCACCGAAAATACCTACATGTATACCATTGTTTGGGACGATTTTCTGTCCTTCAGCAGTTGAAAGCCAGTCTGTCAAAGCTTTGCCGTAAGTGTTTTTATCAAATTCTGTTACTGCCCATTCGTTAATAATTTCAAATTCACCACCCTTGTTTATGGTCAGAAGGATAAAACGTAACTCATTATATGTATGTGGTTTATGCTCTTTTAGAAAACGCCGTCTTTCTTCGCTACCTAATCCAAAAAGTGAGCCGCTTGTCATTTGAGCAGGAGCATTATTTTCATCAAAATAATAAGCATCCCCCCAATACATATCCATACCTACCGGTAGGACTATCTCTTTAAAGTCACGAACGGCATATAAAGTGGTAAAGTCTTTGGCCTTTCCGTCGGATAACGCTTTAATCAATGTTTCATCTTCCAGTCGAAAATGTATACGTATTTTAAAGCCGCTTTCTTGGTAGAATTTTCTAATTGTGTTTTGAGCATTAATATCAGCTTTATCAAAATCAATCTTTTCACTTAGTGACAACTCACCAAAAACGCCTGTGTCTTTAAAATTTTGAATTACTTTTTCCCCTTCATTGGTTAAAAGCCAATCTTCCAAAATTTTTCCGTACCCATTTTTTTCAAGTTCAGCCACATCCCCTTCGTTAATGACTTCGTACTCGCCACCTTTAGCTCTTGTTAAAACTATAAAACGAAGTCCATTTACAACGTTGGATCGTGCATCAAGGCGTTGCTCGCTTAGATAGACTGTGGTTACATCTTTAGCTTTTTCGCCTGCCAGTGCTTTTATTAACGCCTCGTCGTGCAATTTAATGGGCGAGGTTATGTGCATATTTTGTTCTTCGTAAAATTTACCTAATGTAATTCTGGCACCGCTGTCGTCTTTATCAAAATTTATCGTTTCGCTTGGCGGCATTTCACCGAAAATACCAACATGACCGCTGCTTGCGATAACCTTTTGCCCTTCTTCGGTCAAAAGCCAATCTGTCAGGGCTTTGCCCTTTTCATTACCTTTATTATAGTAACTATAAGTGTAAATTACAAGAGGATAGGTGCCGTCTGCTATAGTTTCAGCAGTCGGCATTACGCCATCAATAGCTAAAAATTTGGTGAATGATGTATCATAAGTGCTACCATAAGACTGAAAGCTAAAGCGAAATGGATCAACTCTTGGCTTTTGTTGGTTAAGCAGAGCGCGATCTTTAGGTGAGAGTACATCAGCTTTTTCAATACTATAAAGATTATAGCCGATAGCGGATTGTTTGTGATCGGGAATCAGCGCACGTCCCGGCATTCCGCTTAATTCTGCAACCGCAGGTGGATAAGGGTTTATTAACTGGGTATCTCCCATAAAGTCAAGCATTGCGGTTTTACCGAGGGTATCTGAGCAGAACGAAAACCCGCGTATTAGAGAAAATGTAAGATATCCGGCTATCTCACTCCATTTTGTTATTTTTCCGGAATATATATCGCGAATCTGATCTTGTGTTAAACTGTCAATGGGGTTATCTTTGTTAACCATAAAGACAAATGCATCTTTTGCTATGGGAGTTATCACTAAATCTGCGCCACGTTCTTTTGCGTTTTGTAGGGACTCATCTGAGTATTTCGTTGACAGCAGCACATCAGCCGGCTCTTTGCTATTAGGCACTTGCCCAAGCAAAATCAGCAGTTTATCATCTTTTTGAGGCACATCAGTCGGCTCTTCGCTTTTAGGAATTAGCCGTTCCAGCGAACTATAGGTTTTACTGTATGATTCGGGCAAAGACGCGCGTTTGTAATTTAACGTCTCAAAATGATGTTCCATTGTACCAAAAGTACCAATTACCTCGTAACCTGGAAAGAACGAATAAATATCTGTGTGAGTTGCAGTCAAATACACGTCGGTTAAGTACGCCCTGATAGCTGAGTGCAGAGGTATAGTTGACGAACTGCCGTCAATCACGGGATATTCGGGCAGGGTTGTTACCGGAGGATTTAGTTTTGGCTCCTGTATCTCAACGCTCCACGCTGAAACAGTCGCAAAAATAAGCAATAATAAAACGCTTAAATAAACAATAGTTTTTTTCATTTTACTAAATCCTCCGTTTGTAGATTTAGAGTTTAATATGTTTGAAATCGTGAGAAAAAACGCCTACAAAATTCCTATTTCTATCTCAAAAGTGACGGTTTGTCCCGGCTCGATATATTTGAGTTCACCACTCTCTTTAGCGTATTTATACCCTGAAACAAAGGCGTTAGCGGGTTCAATGCCTAAAACATAACTGCCAAAGCCCATCTGTTTCCATTCAACTAAAACAGGAAGCTGGTTTTTGTTGTATTTTAAGTACGCGCCTTCTGCAACTTTAAAGTCGGGGTTTATAACCTTGGCGATAACCGTGCCGTCAGCTTCTGCCGCGACACGATGCTCAAAGACCTGCTCGCTGTAGCCATCTTGGGGCACAGCCATAACGTTGTAGGTATCAATGCCCGCCTCTGCCGCGTCATCGCGCGGACGGACATCGCTCTTTACATCAATGTAGGCATTTTCCGAGACAAGCGGAAAGCCGAAATTGCAATGATAAAGGAGCATAATAGATGCCGGTGAGGCGCTGATATTGGTGATATTGTCGGTCAAAGTAAAGAAACTTGTCCCCGCTTTGGCGGTTATTTTTCGCTCCACAACAAGGGTGTTTGCAAAGAGCGCGCCATCAATAACCTTGCCGCTTACCTCCAAAATATAGTCGTCACCATCCCAAAATGAGCGACAGCTCACCTCATCAGCAGGAAGATAGGAGAAATTTCCGTGTTGCCCATAATGCGTGCCGTCACATTCATTTTCTACGCCGACATTGTTCAGCCCACAGGTGGTGAGCATACCGGCAGGAAAATTCTTCACCCAGCCACTCCCAAAACGGTCGTAAAAGCTCGGGGCAGTTTCCCCGTTTGGGGTGACGTAGCAGAGGGATTTCCCGCAAAAGCTCGCGCGTGAGATGTCCAGCCCACGGTCGGGACTGACTGTAAAGGTAAAACCGCTGCCGGTCGTAACCTCAAATTGCCTGTTCCCACGTCCGCGGGTCGCGAGAAGCTCAATTTCCTTGATTTCCGCAATCTGTCGTATATTATTTACGTACGCCTCTATTTCGCGGCGTGTATATGTTTTTCCGTTTAGTTTCATTATATAAGCCCTTATTCCCTTAGAAATATTCCTTAATTTTCTGTTGCCGAGTAGATGAGTTTTCCCTCAATAACGGTTGCGCGTACATTGAGATCATGATCTAAAATAGCGAGATCCGCTTTCATACCTTCAGCTATTTGCCCGGTGTCAGCCAAGTCAAGGCTCACCGCGTGCGCCGTAGAGGTCATGTAAACCGCCTCGTTAAGCTCTAAACCGACCTTTTCAACGAGCAGTTTTAAGATCTTGTCCTGTGAGGTTATGCTGCCTGCGATATTCCCGTCCGGCATAAGCGCCACACCGCCCTCAACGTGGATAATATGCCCGGCAAACTCCACCTCTTGACCGTCCGGCAAGTAAGCGCAGGGGAGGGAGTCGGAGATGACGAGCATCCTGTCAACGCCCTTAGCGTTTATCGCTGCCTTCATAACTGCCGGGTGTACGTGAACGCCGTCGCCGACTATTTCCGCCATCACACGCTCATCGCTCATGGCTGTGCCTACAACATTTGGCTTGCGGTGGTGCAGAGCGCTCATAGCGTTAAAGAGGTGAGTAACTCGGGTTGCGCCGGCATCAATACCCGCCGTTGCCTCCTCATATGTAGCGTCGGTGTGACCGATAGAAACTTTAATGTCGCGCTCTAAAAGCCAGCTGATAAGGTCGAGATTCCCTTCCATTTCCGGTGCAAGGGTGACGATTTTTATAAATTCCTTATTGCTGTCTAAGAGGGTTTTTATGGCAAATCCCTTATCGGAGCTGTGTAAAAATATTGCGATTTCCGGTTGCGCGCCCTTGGTCTTGGGGTTGATAAAATTGCTCTCCAAATGCAGCCCAAGAAGTTTAGCGCCCAAAAGCCCGCGCTCTGTAGCGGTTTTGAGGTTATTTACCACCTCTTCAAGCTCATACGGCAGACAGGCAACAGTGGTCGGAACAAGGGTGGTTATGCCGTATTTTGCAGCTAAAATTGAGAGGTCGCGGAATTTTTCCGCGCTCGCTTTATTTACGTCAATTCCGTGCATGCCGTGCATATGGCTGTCAATAAATCCGGGAACTATTATGGTATTTGAGCAGTCAATATACGCCGTACCGTTGCTCTCCGGCTCTAACTTATGGTCATAGATAGCGGCAATAACATCGCCAACAACGACAATGCTTCCCTCTTTTATCACTTCGCCGAGCATATGGATTTCCGCGCCCGCAAATATGCTTATCGCGCCCCCTTGGAGTGAAGCGTTACAGAGCGTGCTGTTTTGCACCGGGTTACCGATATCGTCGTCGTCAAAGCCGTCGTAAATCTCGTCAGCTACCTCGTATGGCGCGGGAAGTTCGGCGCCACATTTATAACATACGCCGTCTGTAATCTCATTTTCCGCGCTGCATTTTCTACATTTTATCATAGTTTTGAATCCTTATTATTATACTTTGTATATTTCTCGGTCACGCATGGCACACCCTGCTTTGCCGCTGTTTCTCATTATTTGGCTACAAAGTGAGCAAGCAATACAGACCTTTTTATCGTCTAATTTTCCATTTTCACGCAAATCGTGAATAAAGTCGGGGTAGGCGAAGAACATCCTGCCAAGCCCGATGCTGTTTGCCCAATTTTTAGTGATAACACCACTTGCGATAAACGGAAAATAGCTTCTCGCCCAAGTCAATCCGCTCAAAACCACATGCAAGTCTGTATACATCTCTTTAATAGCGCGTGTTGCCTCAATGAACCTGTAAATACCGCGAATTTGGTCTTCGTCCGCTATATATCCGCCCTTAATGGGGGTATCATACGGACGGTTTAAGTGCGGCGAAAAATATGGGTTGCCGAGCGTAATATTTATGCCTTGATATCCGAGCGAGATCATCTCACCGATGAGCTTTAACGGTTCATCCATAAGAAGGTTTTTACCGCTATAATCGCTGCCAAAACCGTAAGGGTATTCCATGCCGTCATAGACGTTCATGCGGCTGGTAATCTCCATCTCTCCCTTAACAGCTTCGGTCACCGCATTTATTGTCTCTATCAAGAGCCGCTTTCTGTTTTCAAAGCTCTCGCCGCCGTAAACAGAATTTTCTCTCGCGTAAGCTGCTAAAAGTTCGGAAAAGAGGTAGCGGTGGCAGGATTTTATATCCACACCGTCAAACCCTGCTTTTAACGCGAGCTTAGCGGACTTGGCGAATTTTTCCGGCAAACTACGCAAATAGTCGTCAGTCGCAGGCAGAGTATCTTCCGTAACCCCCGACGTAGCGTCAAGCGGGCAATGGTTGGCGATAATCGGCGCCGAAACCCCTTCGGACTTTGAATATCTGCCTGAGTGGGTTAGCTGTAAGAATATCACAGGAGAAAAATCCTTGCCATTTTTATCTTTTGCCTCACGCTTTATCATATTCACTAAATCCGCGTAGTCGTTTAAATTATTTTCATCTAAAAATAGCTGCCTTGGGTTTGCACGCGCCTCTTTTGTTATTGCGCACGCCTCTGCCCAGATAAGCCCTGCTCCGCTTCCCGCAAAACGTTTGTAGCGACGTATGGTAAGCTCGTCTGGCGAGCCGTCAATAGTGCCGTCACACCCTTCCATTGGTTGAATAACAAACCTATTGTCAAGAGTACAGTGACCATATTTTGCACTTTCAAAAAGGGGAGAGATATCGGTGTTGTAAGGCAAGTCAATACCTATATTTTGTGCTGCAACTAAAATCTCATCTAAACTCTTAAAATTAAACTTTCTCATGTTCTCTCTCTTTTTTTACTTTTAAACTATGCTGAACTAGTAATTCATGCGCATTTTCACGTGGCATGGGTTTTGCAAAGAAGAACCCTTGCACTAAATAACAGCCACTGTCACGTAAAATATCTACCTGTTGCTGATTTTCAACACCTTCAGCTAAAACTTCTATGTCAAGCGCTTTTGCAAAATTAATGATAAGCTCTAAAATTTCTCGTGCGTTGTCCTTTTGTTCTACGTCTGTCAAAAAGCTGCGATCAAGTTTTAAGAGGTCAACGGGCATATCTTTTAGCACGGTGAGTGCAGTATTTCCTGTGCCAAAGTCATCAATAGAGACGTTTATATTGAGCTCATTTAGGTCATGTATGATGTTCACGATGGTGCTAAGGTTCGTTATAGCCATAGTTTCCGTGATTTCCATCTCCAAAGTTCGCGGCGGAACATTGTAGTACCTCATCATACGTCGAACATTTTCAATAAATCCGGGCTGGAAGATTTCCGGAATTGAGAGGTTTGCCGAGATGATTATTCCTTTTAACAGTCCGGCTTCGTGCCAAGACCTAATATCTTCACAAATGCGTTCAGAGACAAAGTTGCCTATCTGTATTATAAGCCCGCTCTTTTCCGCAATAGGGATAAACTTTGCCGGAGAGATAAACCCTTTCTCTTTATGCTCCCAACGTATAAGACCTTCAAAGCCGCAGATTTGGTTGGTGTTTAAATTATATTTTGGTTGGTAGAATATTGAGAAATCTTTGTTTTCAACCGCCTGTTTGAGCTCATTTTTCAGCTCTTCCTCTTCATAATACGGTTCCATCATCTCAGGAGAGTAAAAGGCGTACATCACATTTTCATTGTTTTTTATAGACCTTCGTGCGGCATCAGCTTTTTCAAGCACTGAGATAGGGTCAGTGTCGTTTACCGAGACAAAGGCAATACCTATAGAAAAGGTAACCCCTTTAAATATAACATTATCAATATTTGTATTCTGTATATCTGTTATAAAGCGTTGCAGTTTGCTAGTGAGAAGACCGATGTCATTATTTGCAACATAGATAACAACAAAGTTATCTGCCTTTGTTCTGCCAACTATCGCCTTCTCGTCGTAGTCTGTATCATTAAAGTGAAGGGTGAGAGATTCTGCGATTAAGATAAGCAATTTGTCACAAAGTTCTGTGCCGTACACCTTATTAAATGTCTTGAAATTATCTATATCAAGAGTGAAGATAGGCGCAGAAGTATAATCATCCCTCTTCTTTAACCTCTCGATGAGTGAAGATATCTCTTCTTTCATCTTTGCCTCGCTGAAGACACCGGTTAAGGGGTCAATGTATGCAGACCTATACAGCACCTCGCTATGTTTATTTTCCCACTTTACGTAAATTATGAAGAGGATGACGATTATTATCATAATGAGAATAGAGCTTGCGATGATTGATGAAACGATACCCATCTGCTCTTTTAGTACAACCCTTGTAGGGATAGCGATGATGATATTCCACGTCTTTACAGATGGCACGGGCAGATAACTCGCCATATATTTTTCTTCATTTAGAAGGATATTTATGGTAGTATCTTTTTTTGCCTGTACTGCCTTTTTAAACTCTTGTATATTGGTATAGCTGTTTTCTAATGATAGTATATCACTGTATATATTCTTATCGATAGTATCTTTGCTCTTATCAGACTGAAACAGCACTTTTCCGTCATCAGTAAAGATATATACTTCGCCAAGCCCGCCAAATATAGGTACTGCTCGAATTATCTGGTCCAGAGTTGATGAATCTTTTGATGCAAAGAGGACTTGCTCTGTTTTGCCCTTATACGTGATAGGGGCTGCAAAAAAGAGGGTTTCAATTTTTACGCCGTCAAAGTCAGTCACCTGTAAAGTTGAAATGTTTGCTTTGCCATTTAATGCACGCTTAATCCACTCGTTGTTATCCTTATCAAATTGTCTTTTTCCATAAGTTGAGTGCGAGACATAGTTAGTGTCTATGATGCCCATACTTAAAAGCTCATTAGAGATGACATATTGTTCAAATTCGCTTATTTTTTTCTCGATGGGAATTTGGGGGTCAGCGTAAGATGTGGTTGAAAGCGTGGTGACGAGTTCTAACGGCTGACGCATACGAAACTCAATATTTCGCACTATCTGATACGAAATTTCTTTGAGCTGTGCCTCAGTGCCTTTAAGCAGTGAGCTTTGTATTTTTACTATGTAAAAGCTACCGGCAGCAATGTAAACCGCAAAAATTATGATGGCAGCAATTACTGTATTGCGCGTACTTTTACGATTTAACACGCTCTTTTCCCTTTTTGAACTTCAAATCTGCACCCTTTTATATGTTTACTTAAATTATATTATAATATTATAGTATTATTTGCCCCTTTATGTCAAGCAAAAAAGGGTGTTTTGCCCGCTAAAATACAATAAACAAGATAAAATAAAACCGCTCCAAATATATAATCGGAGCGGTTTTTTGTTCAAGATAGATTGCTTTAAAATATATCTAATCTTTATGCATTATCATTTTTTTGCCCGGCATCTTTGAAAAGCTCGGCGATTCCGGCTATACTGCCGAGAACATTTGAGCTCTCAATAGGCAAGAATACTTTGTTCGCACTACCGTCAGCTATCTTTTCAAGCGCTTCCATATACTTTATAGCTAAAAGGTCATTGGTCGGGTTGCCTTCGTGTATAGCGCTGTAAACGTTTTTAATGGCAAATGCCTCACCTTCAGCTATGGCGATAAGTCGCTGTTTTTCAGCTTCAGCAACTTGAATAAGTGCCTCTGCTTCACCTTGAGCGTTTAAGATTTGCGCCTGTTTTTCACCTTCGGAACGCAAAATAGCTGACTGCTTAGAACCTTCTGCTTCCAAAATAGCAGCTCTTCTGTCGCGCTCTGCTTTCATCTGGCGGTGCATAGCTTCGGTAACATCAATAGGCGGCTCGATTTTTTTAAGCTCAACCCTTGTTATTTTCACACCCCAAGCATCAGTTGCTTGATCCAAAATCTCACGAAGTCGGCTGTTGATAACGTCTCTTGAAGTCAAAGACTCGTCTAATGCCATTGCGCCGATTAAGTTTCTTAAACTCGTCTGTGCGAGCTTTATGGCTGCTCTGTAAAAGTCAGCAACATTGTAGATAACCTTAACAGCATCAGTTACTGCATAGTAAATGACCGCATCCACTTCAACTGCAACGTTATCTTTGGTGATAACGTGTTGCGGCGGAACGTCAACGACCTGCTCGCGCATATCAACCCTTGTCATTCTCTCAAAAATAGGCATAATAAAGCGAAGACCTGCTCCGGCTGTTCTATCATATTTACCCAACTTTTCGATAACGCCACGCTCATACGGACGAACAATCTTCGTTGCGTTGATAATAAAAATCATTACCACAACCGCAATAACTATCCAAATACCAAACATAATTTTCCCCCTTTGTATCTCCTGTTTATGGTAAAACAGCTTGCTTTAATAGCTGTTATTCCTTTACATGAATGACGATAAGCCGTGTTCCGGAAATTTTACTGACAACGACCTTTTCGCCAACCTCAATATCTACATCGTTTTTAGAAGCTGCGAGCCAATTCTCACCTTCAATTTCTATTCTTCCGCTGCCGGTGATATTATTAATCTCCTCTGTTACCACGCCAACACCACCGAGTAATCTGTCAACACCAAAATTATTTACGGTTTTTGAGTTGATGCTGAGGAGTTTTTTCCTAAATAGCAGAAAGAGCGCGATAGAGACTATAATAAATACCGCCCATTGCAACCCTATAGTGTAATTATCACCGCCTATATTAAAATAGCTGATGATAGAGGCGAAGATAGCGCCGATACCGAACCAAACAGCAGCAAATGAAGCGCTGAAAATCTCGGCGATTATAAGCGCCGCAGCCAGTATTGCCCAAATCATATATACTTGATCCATAGATACCACCTCGCTTTTATATTTTCCTAAACTATTATACCAATAATTGATGCTGTTGTCAAATGGAAGCTTACATTTTTTTGAATTTGACTTGGTTAACATATTAATTGTATAATAAAGTGTAATGAAAAAGAATAAAATCGATATATTAGTTATAGGTGCTCACCCCGATGATGCGGAAGTGGGATGTGGCGGCACGATAAAAAAGATGGTGAATTCCGGGCTTAAAGTGGGTATTTTAGATCTTACACAGGGAGAAGCCGGTTCACGTGGGAGCATAGAGCTTCGCGCTAAAGAGGCGAAAGATGCTAAAACAATATTGGGCGTTACGTTTCGCGATAACCTAAAGATGCCTGACAGTCGACTGACGGACGTAATCGAGCGCAGAGATGAAATCGCGCGAAAGATAAGAGAATATAAGCCAAAAATAATATTTTCCACCGCTCCGTTTGACCGCCATCCGGACCACGCGGCGGCAGGTAGTATGGTAAAGGCAGCGTTTTTGTACGCACGGCTTAAAAATCATAAAATACTTGACGAAGAGGGCGCGGAAATATCGGCGCATAGTACAGAGAGATTGTATTTTTATCCTATGCATGAAGTAGAAAATATCTCGTTTGTTATCGATATTACCGACACTTTTGCAGATAAGATGGCAGCAATCAAAGCATTCTCCTCACAATTTTATGGTGAAAAGCTCGCACCGCACGCAACTATTGGTACAGATAATTATCCGCATATGTTAAAGAGTAGGGCCGGGTACTTTGGCGCACTCATACGAAAAGAGTACGGTGAGGCATTTATTGCCGCAAATACGATGGAACTTGATATAGAAGATTTATAAGCAAATTCACGCTCACCCATCATTCAAACTGCAACATTTGATAATTTTAAGCAAAACTTAAAGCATTTTCGGGGATTTTCGCAATTTTTTTGTCAAAAAACGCTTAGGGCTATTAACTTTTTACTAACTTTAACAAAATAATAAGAAAATCCCCGAAAATAACTTAAAATTTTGATTAAACTTTTATAAAATTTTGGACTCATAAACTCCTGTATGCCTATGTCTTGCCTCACGCGTAAAAAAATGGTATAATATATAATCATGGAAATTGTAAAATTACGAGCGCTTTATCCTGAGATGGAAGAAGCAACTATAGGAAAATGGACTGCCGCCCCCGGCGATCAAGTGGAGTTTGGCGATTCTGTAGCTGAGTTTATCACCGATAAGGTTGCATTTGAGTACACGATGGAGGCAGAAGGGCGCATAGAAAAAATATTAGTAGCTGATAAAAGTGTTGTTCCTGTCGGCACTAACCTCCTCATTTTAAGCGATGAGCCGGTAGACGAAGCCGTATTGAACGCATTAAAGCAGGAAAATGAGACATTGCTAAAAGCGCGTGAAGAGGCAATTTCCGGTCTGCTCGCAGCTACGGGATTTGGCGGTGAAAGCGTAAAATCAGAGCAGAAGAAGCAGGTTCGCGCCACACCTTCTGCCCGACGTATGGCTAAAGAACTTGGCGTAAACCTTGAAGAGGTGAATGGCACGGGAAATAATGGTATCATCACCGAAGATGACGTGAAAAGCGCTAAATAAAAGAGAAAACTGAAATTATGGCAATAAAATTATATAACACTTTGGAAAAAAAACTTGTCGACTTTGTGCCGCAAATCGCTAACGAAGTATCTATGTACGTCTGCGGCGTTACACCGTATGACTACCCTCATATCGGCAATGCTCGCGCGGTAGTCGCCTTTGATATTATCCGCCGCTACTTTGAGTACAGCGGTTACAAGGTCACATATATTCAAAATTTCACCGATATTGACGACAAAATTATTGCTCGTGCGCATGAACAGAATATCCCTTGGCACGAATTGCCTGAGCGTTTTATTAAAGTTTACTTTGACGAGATGGATTCGCTTAATGTTAAGCGCGCGACAAAATACCCGCTTGCTACAGAGAATATTTCGCAAATTATCGGCATGGTAGAGGAGTTAATCGCGAAAAACCACGCTTACGCCGTGGGGGGCGATGTCTATTATGATGTCCGTTCGTTTGCGGATTACGGTAAGCTTTCGGGGCGTGACATAGATGACCTTAAGAGTGGCGCGCGCGTGAGCGTAAATGACGACAAGCGCAGTCCGCTTGACTTTGCCCTGTGGAAGAGCGCAAAAGAGGGCGAACCCTCTTGGGACAGCCCATGGGGAAAGGGCAGGCCGGGGTGGCACATTGAGTGTTCTGCCATGAGCCGTGACATCTTGGGCAACACCTTTGACATTCATTGCGGTGGTCAAGATTTGATATTCCCGCACCATGAAAATGAGATTGCGCAGAGTGAAGGCGCTACAGGTTGCCCGCTTGCAAAATACTGGTTGCATAACGGTTTTGTTACGGTAAATAAGGAAAAGATGAGCAAGTCTCTAAAGAATTTCTTTACCATAAAGGATGTTTTAGAGGAGTACAGCGGCGCTGTTTTGCGCTATTTTCTCACTGCTTCCCATTACCAGTCGCCGATAGACTACTCTGATGCTTCCTTAAATCAGGCAAAAGCGAGTTACGAGCGGTTGAAAAATGGCGCGGAACTCGCGGCAAGGATTTTGGAAACAAAAACCACAGAGCCGAAGAGCGAGAATAACGCAGACGAGCTTAATGCAGCCGTAACACGCGCGGAAAATGATTTTCGTACAGCGATGGACGACAATTTTAACACCCCGAACGCGATTTCTGCGCTCTTTAGTATCGTGAGCGAATTAAATCGCTTTATTGCCGGCGCAACCGCGTACAACTCTGCAGACCTGGCGGTTATTAAAGCTGCGCGCGAAAAGTTGCTTGAGCTTTCCGCGGTTTTGGGCGTAGATTTGTGTTCACAAGAGGCAACAAGTGATGATCTCTCAAATGAACTGATGCAGATATTGATAGACCTTCGCGCGCAAAGTAAAAAAGAGAAGAATTTTGCGCTCGCAGACAGCATAAGAGACCGTTTAAAAGAGCTGGACATTGCTCTTGAAGATACCAAAGACGGTACCATTTGGAAGAGGAACGCATAAAATTTCTTAACCGATGGCTACAGTTTTACTACAATTACAGGATGTTTCAAAGGCGTTTGGTGCGGATGAGGTGCTAAACAATGTCTCATTGCAGGTGGCGCAGAACAGAATTTTTGGGCTTATCGGCCCAAATGGCGCAGGTAAAACCACGCTCTTTAATATAATAACAGGGCGCGAACATGCGGACTCGGGCGAGGTGATTATCCCTAAAAGTGTGAAGGTCGCCGCGCTCTCGCAGGACAGCGAATCCGTTGGCACCACACTGCTTGATACGCTTATAAACTCGCGCACAGATGTTTTGGAAACTTCGCAAGCCATGCACGGTTTGGAAGATAAAATCGCTGTAACTCCGCACGATGACCCCTCATTTGACAGACTTATGACCGAACTCTCCGCTATGTCGGAACATTATCACTTTATCGGCGGTGACCGCATAAAAGATGAGGCAGTAAAGATTGCTCGTGGGCTTTCCATCACCGAGGACTTAGACACAAAACTCGTTTCCGAGCTCTCCGGCGGGCAAAAAAGACGGCTGGAGCTTGCCAAGGTTCTTTTACAGGACGCTGATTTATTACTCCTTGACGAGCCGACCAACCACCTTGATCTTGAAGCTATAGATTGGCTGAAAGATTTTCTGAAAAATTATCGTGGCGGTGTGCTGATGGTTAGCCACGATAGATACCTTTTGGACTCGGTCTGTCACCATATTGCAGAAATTGAGGACACAACTTTACGGCAATTTGACGGTAATTACACCGCCTACCACGAGAAAAAACGTGCAGAAAATGAAGCAATACTAAAACGTATAGACACAATAGATAAAGAGAAAGAGCGGTTGCGAAAAAGCATCCAGACCCTCTTTTCGCACAGGAAATTTACGCGGCAGCGGAGCTTGCAAAAGCAACTTTATAAACTTGAGGAGCTAACAGCACCGGCTATTGCTGATAGCACAAAGATGTCCTTTAAACCGCGTCGACAAAGCCACAAACAGGTGATAACCGTGGAGAATTTAGCGAAATCTTTTGACCGAAATATATTTTCTAATCTCAACTTCACGGTATGGAAGAAGGACAAAATAGCTGTTGTCGGCAAAAACGGTGCAGGCAAAACTACTGCCTTGCGTTGCATAGTCGGCGAGCTTGCGCAAGACGCGGGAAAAATAACATTCGGCGGTAACACGGACATCTACTATTATGACCAAGAGGGCACTACCCTTGATATGAGCCGCAACGTGATAGAAGAAGTCGCAAGCGTGAATCCTGAGCTTTCAACCGGTGCTATACGAAATGCGCTTGCTAAATTTTTGCTCTTTGATGATGATGTTTTGCGCCCTATGTCCACACTTTCAGGAGGTGAAAGGAGCAGAGTTTCTCTTACTAAGATGCTTTTAAGCGGCGCTAACACCCTTATTTTGGACGAGCCGACAAACCATCTTGATTTAGAGGGCAAAGAGGCACTTGAAAACGCTTTACGTGATTATGAAGGAACTATAATTTTTGTTAGTCACGATAGATATTTTATTGATAACGTTGCAGATAAGATTATTGAAATAGAAAATGGTGCGGCAATAGAGTATTTTTGCTCATACACAGAGTTTGCACTTAAAAAAGCGCAAAAAGCAGAGGACTTGACAAATCTTTCGAAGAGAGAAACAGCTGTAAAGCCCGTAGCGAGCGTTAATAAGCTTGCGGCAAAACCCCGTTCCTTATACTATTTAGAGAGGAAAATAGCGGAAATTGAAGAGGAAATAGCGGAGTTTGAGGAAAAAAACGTAAAGCTCGAAAAGTTATTAAATGACCCTGAACTTTATTATGACCATGTGCGCGCAAAAGACGCGCAAGATGAATTTGACGCTTTAAAGGCAAAACTTAACGCAAAATACTCTGAGTGGGATGACCTTCAAGAGCAGATAAATGACCGTTAATACTTTTTGCTAAAAAGGTTAAAACTTCTATTTTTAACCGTATTTCACTTGTTTTTTCAAAAATAGTTTACTCAAGCAGGGTGATTTATGGTATAATAGTGATAATTATATAATAAGTAAAAAAATTAGGGAGTGAAAATATGAATAAAGTATTTTTAACAATTGCTCTTTTGCTCTGCATCTGTTTTGCTTTGAGCGCAAAAGACGCGGAGCTTGCTCTTTGGATAAAGGCCGATGACCTTGTTGAATTCATGGCTGACAATGAGAAGATAAGCATATGGAAGGACGCTCGTGTAAATGGGCTTGAACTTAAGAGCGAAGGTGACGGCAGGCCTATTTTGGTCAAGTCAGCATCACTAAACACGCCGTCAGTCTATTTTGGTGGCGCTTACGGTTCTGATGAGCGGCTGAACACTTATATGCAAGTTCCACTTGCCGGTGAGTGGCAGGGTACGACTATATTTGTTGTAGGTACAGGTCTTGGTCGAACCGGAATTATAGATACTGCTCCCGGATCGCACGGCTGCCTTAGGACTTGTGGTTGGCTACAGATAACCGGCACCACTTGCGGTGCTCCCGGCATACCGTATTTTAGCGCTAATCCGAATGAATTGGGCGTTTTAACGCTCTCTGCTAATATGATGGGAGAACAAGGATTATTCTTTGATATCTTTGAAAATGGTAGAAAAAGCATGGAGACTTCAATTGACCCCAATCCTACGTATAGCGTGAGATTTCTCGACCCGCGCATAGGGCATAATAACCGTGGTGAGGGGAAATTTTATGGTGAAATAAAGGAAGTTTTATACTATAACGGTATTATGACCCCGGCGCAAAGGATGCAGGTAGAGGCATATTTGGCGCTAAGACATAAGCTCATTGATTCTGCTGAGTTTGATGAAGAGATAGTAAAAGCGCACGAGTTTCCTTTTGGCTACACCCCAAAAGATAGGGAAAAAGAGCCGCTTCCTGAAGTAAAAGCTGTTCCATATACTAACAATGCTGTGCTTTGGCTTCGCGCTGATGATATTTCAGACGTTGATAACAACAAACCTATCGTATCATTTAACCCAACAATAGGTGGCGCTATAACCTCAAATGAGGGAACAAGACCGATTTATGTGTCTGAAGGTGTAAATAATCGCCCATCTATAAAATTTGAAGGCAATCATAACGCAACCCCCAGAATATTTCAATATTTGAATTTGCCGATTACAGGTGAGGCGACACAACTGACTATTGCAGTTGTCGGTACGAATCTTATGAATGCAGGCGTCATAGATACTGCTCCCGGTGGCAGTGGTTGTCTGCGACAGATTGGGTTTATGCAGCTTACCGGTAGTGATCTAGCGTTTGGCAATCCATTTCATTTTACGGATGACGAAAGAAGCGCTCCGCAGATGATTTTTATTATTTTGGGAATTGACGAAAACGGTAAACAGTATTTAGAGACTTACGCTAATGGTTACCCTAAGGATAAAATTGTTGCCACAGACGATAAAATAGTCGCAGCAAGGTTTAGCAGGTCAACTGTCGGCACAAATAATCTAGGTGAGAGTGGCTTTAATGGTTTAATTTCTGAAGTGATGATATTTCCGGAAGCGTTAAATGAAGAGAATAGAAAGTCCATTGAAGCATATTTTGGCGAAAAATTTGGCGTAAAGGTAAAGACTGATGAAGAGCTTGCCAAAGCCGGAGACAGGAGCATGTGGACGAGCATTTTCCCTCATTTGGACACCTATTCATTCTCTTGGTACGGCAACACCTTTAGCGGAGACACTGAGTGGGTACAGAGCGGCATAAGCGGCATAAATGTTTACCCTGACGGCACTGTATTGACTACCTCTATTTGGGATGAGCCGCATAAAGAGATCGGTTTTTACAAAGACGGCAAAGTTGTTGATCAAGAATATAATATGAGCGGTGGGTTTGCAAAAATTGCCTATGACGATAAATACATTTACGCCGGAAAGAGCGGCATGGGCGAAAAGACTGCCGGCATTGCGCGTTATGTTCGTAACTTAGAAGATAAAAGGCTTGACCTTGTGCCATTTGAGAAGGGCAATGAAAAGGGACATATCTCCTTTGAAGTCCCCAATATTTGGCAAGAAGCAGCAGGCATTGCTGTTACAAATTCTTCTATCCTATTAACAGTATGGGATATTCCAAAGATATTTGTATTTAATAAGGTGACCGGTGAAAAGCTCGGTGAAATCCCAATAGACGAGAGCGGTCCTTTAGCGCTTGATAAAGATAGCAACCTCTGGCTCGGCAACTCTAAGGGTGCGTTCCAGTATTCGGCAAATGGCAAGCTGACCGGCAAATCCATTCCGGGTATTAAAGTTACCGGTCTGTTTGTGACTTCAAAGGGCGAGTTGGTCGTTACCGATGGCGGTGAGAATCAGCAGGTTGTCTTCTTTGATGTCAGCGGTGCAAGAGCTCGTGAGCTTAAACGCATCGGTGAAAAGGGCGGAGTTTATGCCGGCCCTGTTCGTGGCGCTATGGGTCCAAACAGACTGTACATGCCGACTGATGTCGCGGTGGACTCTAAAGGTATTCTTTATGTTAACTGCGATGGGCAACTATTAAGAGCGTACAGCGACAAAGGCGATTTACTTTGGGAAATTTGGTCAACTGTCTTCTGTACAACGGGCGATTTTGACCCACGAACTGACGGTAATGACCTCTATACACGCGTAATGAACTATAAGTTTGTGCCAAACCAAGAACCGGGCAAGGACTGGAAGATGACAGGTGTTTCTATTGACACCTTCTCATATCCCGAAATAGCACGAGCTACAAGCCAAAATCAAGTGATTCGTGAGCTCAATGGCGAGATTTACCGCTACAGTATAGGTCACGGTGCAGCTATTCATAAAAAGGTGAAGAATAGCGAGATTTTTGCTCCTATTGCTTATTACAACAATGGCCGTACTCCTGTAGTAGAGCTTAAAAATCGACCAGATAAGGAGAAAGGGAACAGGTATATCTGGGCTGATGTTAACGGCAATGGTATTGCCGAGGCGAATGAGTTTAAATACCCATCGGAGCCACTTCAATTCCATGAAGCGTTCAATACCTTCATTGACAGCAAAGGCGATATTTGGGAGCCACAGAACCGTTTCGGCGTTTTGAAAACTCCGCTTGGTGGGTTTACGCAAAGCGGCGCTCCGGTGTATGATTTGGATAAGTCAGAGCGTTTCGCGCGACCGGCAGAGTTTATTGAGGTATTGCGTTGCCATTACTTCCCGGAGACTGATACCATGTACTTAAGCGGCTATACCTGGGAAAACCCGGCATCCGGTAAGGAATGGAACTGGGGATGTAGTGGTCGTGAGGCAATCTGTTATACTGACTGGTCAAAGGATACAAGAAAGATTCGCTCGAGAATGCCTTTCCCTGAACCTGCTTGGGACATAAAAGCCATGTGGGTCTTGGATGAAACAGACCTTCTCTTTGCGGCTGAAGCGCAAACTTCTGTGGTATTTGTTTACAATACCTTAACAGGTGAGCTTTTGGGCATCTTGGAGCCGGATCCGGAAATAGTCGGCGCTGTTGGTTGGGTTGATACTGATGGCTCTATCCGTGCATTTGCTAAAAAGGATGGCTCAACTTTGGTTATCGTAGAAGATAGTTGGGCGCAAAAAGAGATGATTTACCACGTGAAACCTATTAAGACGAAATAATATCCATTATTACCGGCTTATGTTTTGCGGCAACGATTTTTCTTTGAAAAAATCGTTGCCGCATTTTGTTGTAAATATATGTGGAATATAAAATTAATTAAAGAGGTTGTTATTCTTAAAGACCGGCTCGCACGTGATATTAATACCTAGTTTTTTGCATACCGATAGGTCATCTTGTGAGAGCATAATAGTGGAGTGCGCCTCACAACACTTTAACTCATTCAGTTTTTTAAGCGCCATAGCGGATTTATCGCAGTCTGTGGACTGAATAGAGAGCGCGATTAAAAGCTCGGCAAGGTGCAGTTTTATGCTGTTGTAGCCGAGTGTGCCTTCCTTTAACTGCTGAATAGGTTCAATGATTTCCGGTGATATAAGATGTTCGGCGTCATCGATATTTGCCATAGTTTTTAGCGCGTTTATGAGCGCGGCAGAGGTGCTGCTAAGGAGCTCCGAGGTTTTTCCGGTAACTATCTGTCCGTCAGGAAGTTCTATCGCGACTACAGGACAGTCGGTAATGCGCGACTTCTCAAGCGCTGCCGTGCGAACCAGCCGTTCGGCAGCAGAGGTGTGTGCTTGCTTCATAAGCATTTCGCATTTTTTCACCGAGTGTGCTGTTGCTCTGCCCATTTTTTCGTCACATAAAGTGTTAAAGTATCTTCGCACAATTTCTGCTTTGGCGTGGACGCGCACATTTTCGTCATCAACGATGCAGTTTCCCGCCATATTTACCCCCATATCTGTCGGGGATTTATACGGACAAGCTCCGGATATACGTTCAAAAATAGTCTCAAGCAGGGGGAAAATTTCCACATCACGATTATAATTTACGGTAGTTTTACCGTATGCTTCAAGGTGGTAAGGGTCAATCATATTCACGTCATCAAGATCAGCAGTTGCTGCCTCATATGCGAGGTTTACGGGGTGGTTTAAGGGAATATTCCAAATAGGAAATGTCTCGAATTTCGCGTACCCTGCTTTTATCCCTTTTTTCGTGTACTCGTGGTAAAGTTGGGAAAGACAGAGGGACATCTTGCCGCTTCCCGGGCCGGGCGCGGTGACCACGACTAGGGGGCGGGTAGTCTCTACGTAATCATTTTTTCCATATCCTTCCTCGCTGATAACAAACTCAAGGTCGGAGGGGTAGTTTGGGATATAATTTAGCTTAAATACTTTTACGCCCTTATTTTCAAGCAACGCCTTGTATTGGTCGGCAGTGGGCTGATGCTCATACTTTGTGATAACAACGCTGCCAACGTAAAGCCCAAGGTTTCGAAACTCGTCAATGAGGCGCAAGACATCGGCATCGTAAGTGATACCTATATCGCGCCGCACTTTGCTGTTTTCTATGTCTGTTGCGCTTATCGCGACTATTATTTCGGCTTGGTCTTTAAGCTCTAGGAGCATTCTAAGTTTGCTGTCGGGCTCAAAGCCGGGGAGTACCCGTACTGCGTGAAAATCGTCAAAGAGTTTGCCGCCAAATTCAAGGTACAGTTTNTTGTCAAATTGCGCTATCCTTTGCAGGATGTGTTGCGACTGCNTCTTTAAATATTTATCGTTATCAAACCCTATTTTTTTCATCATTACTTGCAAAACCCTGACTTATATTATAACAAATTTTATCTTTTCCGTCAAGGTGAAGAGGGGAATTATACCGATAATATTTTATATTAAAGTGCTGACAAACCGGCACCAATACATAAGGCAAGCCAGTATTTGAACGCACTAATACATAAATATATAAGAATTATATTTAGGATTATATTTATTACCTTTAACGCTTTAACACTTAACATCTTCTAGCTCACTTTTTATAATTAATATAATGGTTATATTCTAATAGTTCTACTGCAATTGTATTCAACTCACGCTTTGTTTCTGAATCAAAAGATGAATCGAACTCATTATTGGCATATTTGATTTGTTGCAATACAACATCTCTTTTATTTTTAGGCGCATAACACAAAAAGTCATTTATTCCCACCGTATACAACTTTTTATATAAATCATTGGTGGCGATGTGTGGCATAATGTCATTTGTCAAAAAATCAAAAATTATCCTTTCATTCTCCTCTTCTTTTGCAGTAACATTATGTGCAAAACTCCCACAAAAACGATGGTCACTGCTTAAAACAAAAAAATCTGATTTTTCGTATTGTGGCACAACATATACATTAAATTCATCTTTACTGTAAGCCAATTTTATTTCTATATCTTTCAAGTCATAAATACAGGCAACTAAATAAGCCTTACATCCATCACAATAAATATTCAGTTGTTCTCTGCCAATACCTGTTGAGACCTTTTCACCTTTCACTAAAACCCTACTTATTGAAGGGTGTTTCACATTCAAATATATTCCATTATATATTGTTAATATTATCACGGGTACTAAACTAAAACGCGCAACAAAAAATAACATTGCAAACAGTATTATGCAAACTATAGACTTTATTTTTATTTTAGATATTAACTTTGTTCTTTCTTCTATCACTTTTCTTCTTTTATTCTGTCCTTAATATAATTATCAAAAGCTTCAGTGAGAGTTTTTCTCTCTTGAGTTTTCGCATATCTTTTATGTTTTACCATAAAAACATCCATAGCCCTGAAATGGCCAAGAATAATCTAAACCATGACAAAATTACGTATATAAGAGCTATATTAAGCACTACATTTATTATTTTAAGTGTTTTTTCATTCATTATCATATGCCCTCTTTACCAACTAATTTTCCAGTATGTCAACGCGTCTATTGCAGTGTCGGTTAACTCTTTTTTTAATGCGGGATCAGTTATCTCTTCATAAATAAACAAATCAAAATCGGGTTCAAAATTACCATTCGCATATCGCCGCACACGTTCCAAAGCTTTTTTATCACCATCATCAATTAATTTTTTCATAATATTCTGAAAAAGAACGCTTTGTGAAAAATTATATTTTCCCATTTCAGGTATAACCTTTTCGTTCACAAAAACCATTAACTCTTTATAATTTAATCTTTCAAATAGTATTTCATCTCGTGCTCCACAATACTTATGCTTACTATCTATAAAAAAATTTATACGTACAGAGTCTTTGTCTTCAGCATATTTTATGGAAAATGTGAATAACTCAGCAGAGTTTAGCTTGTTTGGCACCTGACTTTTTGCCAAAAAAACATCGCAAAGAGTAACAAGATCCCAGTATGTATATGGAGGAGTTGTTGGCTTTGGGTGCTGAAACAAAAAGGCCTTACATTCTCGACAATAAAATTTTACAGTATCACCCACCTCTTGTTCATATACATCTATCTTCTTAATGTCTGTTGTATGACTACTTACTTCTAAGGAACTTTTTTGCATAACGCCTTCTCGTGTGAAAAGTTCATCTATTTTGTGCAAAATAGAAAGCGGGGGTAATAAAAATATTGGTACTATTTTCGCTAATGGAACAAACAGTATTAAAAATACTATTAGCTTAATTATTATTTTAGTTGTAATTTTCATGTCATTTATCTCAGTAAATACTCTTTAGTTTTATTATATGAACGACGTAAATTATCATCATTTTGATATCAATCATTTCATCGTTATATCTATCATTTTCCGCATATTGCCGAGCATATTTTGGTTAACCAGAAAATCCCAAACAGGATTAAACTTTTTCCACGCTCCGGAATAGGTAAAATGCTTTAACTTCATCTTTGTTTTTTCGTGTTGCTTAGCTGCGGATATTATCCCTTTCCAGGTGTAGAAATTTTTATAAGCATTAGCGTAACCTTCTTCCATTTCGTCGCGTGTGATATTAGGGTGATTAAAAATCAGATTCCGTGTATCGTATAAGTTCCAGTCGCCCGAAACTATTCGCCCGGCTCTTTTCATATTGTCGTACAGTTTAGTGCCGGGGTAGGGGGTCAAGATATGGAAAGTCGCTGTTGTTATTCCGCTGTCTATAGCCCAATCAGTTGTGTTTTTAAAGACGGCTTTGTCATCATCATCAAGCCCAAATATAAAGCTGCCGTTTATCATAATACCAAGAGTGTCAAGCCGTTTTATGGCATGAGCATAGTTTTCAGTGAGATTTGACCTTTTGTCAACCGATTTTAAGTTGTTTTCGCTCAAACTTTCAAATCCTATAAACGCGCTCCGCATACCACAGTCGCGCGCAAGCTCTATGAGCTCATCTTTCAAAATAGAGTCAACAGTTATAGCTCCCTGAAAAAGCTTTTTCATTCCTCTTATTTCACGAAATAAATCTGCGCTGAAATTTTTGTCCGCAAATATATTGTCATCTAAAAAATATACATGCTTTCCGTCAAAACGGTCAATATCTTCGAGGACTTTGTCCAACTTGTATGTATAAAAAGATTTCTTTCCTCTGTAAAAACTGCTTATATAGCAAAACGAACACTTATTAACGCATCCTCGTGAAAATACAAGAGAATTCGGCATAAGATATTTCTCTTTTTTTATAAGCTCACGGCGCGGCAACGGGGCGTTTGAAAAGTCAACATCAAAAGCATGATAAAATGGTTGCGGATGTTTATTTCTAAAATCTTCCATAAACTCCTTAAAAATATTTTCTGCCGGACCTGTCAACACCGTATCTGCGTGAGCTTTTGCCTCATCCGGCAATGTTGTTGCGTGTATGCCTCCTATAGCTACATACACACCGCGACTTCTGTATGTATCTGCTATTTTGTATGCTCTATACGCGTTTGTTATATAGGTTTGTATGCAGACTAAGTCAGGTTCGTCATCAATAGATAAATCCTCTATGTGCTCGTCCACTATCTCTACGTCGTCGTCCGGACAAAAACCTGCCAAAACTGCCAAACCTATTGGCGGAAACATAGAATATTTAAGCGCTCTAAACGATGAATCTGATGCTTCTTTTAAAACAGGGAGTATAAATTTTACTTTCATAATGCACCTTTAAAATATCAAAAATTGGGTGAACAAAGCCACGAGCAGTATGAAATTATAATATTCCATATGCTTTTTTTATTGTTTGGTAAATTAAGTCATAAAAGGTATTTCTAAAACAGTTTAACCTATATCAACTTCGTGCGGCTTGTACTCCAAAATATCTCCGGGTTGGCACTCAAGAGCTTCGCATAGCGCATCTAAAGTTGAAAAACGCACAGCTTTTGCCTTTGAATTCTTTAATATTGAGAGGTTTGCCAAAGTTATACCGACTTTGTCGGCAAGCTCGCTGACAGACATCTTTCTTTTTGCGAGCATAATATCTATATTTACAATTATTGACATAAGTAGTACTCCTTAAACCGTAAGATCGCTGTCTTCTTTTAGTATAGCTGCTTTTTCTACCAAATGAGATAATGACGCCATAATTATAGTCACAATTATAGCTACAAATATTACGAAAATACCTATGGCAAGCACCCACATATCAGTTTCTTGCAGACTTGTGTTAGATATACTTATAGCTGCAAATATAACACAAGCTATCATATAGAGCAATGCCTCTAAAAGAGCCAGTCTGCTCAAAACCTTTAAACGATTTGAATTTGCGATAGAAAAAGAGTTGTCAGCGGCTATATCATTGCAGATGAGCCATATATAAAGTAAACCTATATAAAAAATAATGCCGGTCAATGCGATAAACAGATACCAGTAGGGCATAAGTTTATCCATTACAGGGTATGCATACGATATATAAAGTGCAAACTGCGGCATCAAAACCGCTGCCATTACAGCACCAAAGCCGGCGCAAACTATAACGATGCCTTTTAGCCAAATAGAGAGTTCTTTTTGTTTCATGGTATTACCTCCGATATAGATATTATACCCGTTCAAAAACCGTTTGTCAATAGTTTTTTATTGTTTTTCAATAAATATTTGTTAAAAAATGATAAATATTTAAACTTTTTTATTATTTTCCTTGAAATATAGACATTTACCTATTTTTTACAAATACTAGTGTTCTGAAGAAAAAGCATGAATGAAATATTAAAGGGTCTTGACTTTAGACTCAGCTTGCGACCAAGACCCCGGTTGTTTATTGTTGTGTCAGCTATTTCGTTGCTAAATCGTTGGTGAGTTCCAGCATCTTTTTGGCAGCATACTTGAAATTTTCCCATGGAACATCGGGCGGAATAAGGTGATCAAAACACGGAATGTAGCGACCCTTTTTCATCATTTCTTCGGCGAGCGCCATCTCTTTATCTATAGCGCCACGACCTATAGCGAGCGCGCGTTTATCAAGACCGCCGATAATGCCAAGTTCGGGGTATTTTTCGCGGTACTCCCGTATGTCATTGCCTGCCTGTACCTCAAAAGGAATAAAGGCATTTACGCCATGTTTGGTCATCACTTCCACAAGCTCATCACATTTGCCGTCAGTATCAACGGATATGAGTTTAACGTCGTGCGCTTTGGCGAAATCGTGAATCCTGTCATACGCCGGCATCATAAATTTTTCAACCATATCCATAGAGATCAATGACCCCTGGCGACCGCTCATATCTTCCCAAATGTGAATATGGTCAATCTTCACATGTTCGGCGGTGATAGCAAACATATGCAGCCAGATGTCGGTGAGGTGGTCAATCATGTCTTTCACCATCTCAGGTTCGTCGTAAAACGCCACTAAAAGCTCTTCAGCGCCCATGAGGTCACGCGGAGCACCAAACATACCGTAAGGGTAATATCCTGCTTGTACACCAGCGCCTGAGGTACGTATGAGCTCTTTGTAAGCGTCCCAGTCTATGTGCGAGTAACGCTCAACGCTATTAATATTTAAGCGCTCTTTTTTTATCCTCTCCCAGTCGTCGGGTGTGGCTACCGGGTATTTTAAGTATTCCGGAATAGAGCCGTTGTACTTATAATTTCTAATCGTAATACCCCGATAGTCAATCCACGTACGAAAGGTGTCATCTTCCTCTATGGTTACATCTTCAAATACCGGACACATCCCCATATTAGTTTGGACAACATGGAAGGTGGGCTCAAAGCCAAAGTAGGCGGCAACATCAAGGTCAGCTATACCGCTTTCCTCTTTCCAGCGGTCATAGGTTTCGCCCCAAGGCGCCCAACCCAAAAAAGTTCCGTAGGGCACATAGTCAATGTCTTGCCCCGTCAGACAACGCACAACGCGCTCCCCGTATGTTAGTTTAGTGGTCATGATTGTTTCTCCTAAAAAAGCACGGCCTCGTTTTTCATATAAAAGCGTCCGTCAATTATTACTGTTGTCGGTTTCGCGGTAAATGTTTGTCCCCAAAATGGGGTATTTATAGAGTGGGAATGGTTATTGCTCAGACCTAACTGCCACTCGCGCTCGGTATGTAAAAGGGTAACGCTGTTTTTTACCTTGTCTTTCACTTCAACAGGCAATAAGCTCTGCGGAGCGGTCGTAAATGAGTTGATAAATCTCTCCAAGCTCAGTTCGTTGTTTTTCACAAGCGAGTAAACTGCGCTCATTGCGGTCTGAATGCCGATAGCGCCAAATGGGCTGTCTTCCCACCCCTTCATCTTTTCAGCTATTGCGTGCGGAGCGTGGTCTGTTGCCACCATATCTATAATGCCGCTCTCCAACCCCTCACGCATAGCCATCATATCTTCACGCGTGCGAATCGGGGGATTTATTTTGAAAAAGGTCTCTTTTTCGGTAAAATCCTCTTCGCAAAAGAGCAGGTGATGCGGCGTAACTTCTGCGGTAATCTTTAGCCCTATGCCCTTTGCCTCTTTTATAAGCTCCAAGCTCTCCTTTTTGCTCACATGTTGAATGTGCAACCGTCCACAATTCGCGCGGTAAAGCGCACGGATGTTATTGCGAATAATCTCCACTTCAGCGTCATATTTGTCAAATCCACTGCCGATAACATTGCGCACTCTTCTTGTGCTTTTTGGTGTCTCTTCGCAGTGCGCGGTGATAACCGGAGGGTTGGTTATAGAGAGCGTGACCGTCTTTTTAAGCGCGTCAATCAAAATATTTTCGTCAACTATCGGCTCACCGTCATCGCTGAACATAACAGCGCCCGCCGAGTATAGCCCTTTTAAATAGGTCAAAATATCACCCTGTTCGCCTACTGTTACGGCAGCTTTTGTGAAGAGGAGTGGGGATATTTTTTTCGCGGTTTCGTAAAATTGCGCCACTAAATCCGTTGAGTCCATTATCGGGTTTGTGTTCGGCTCACAGAGTACTGCGGCAAATCCTCCGGCAACGGCGGCGCGATAACCGGAATATAGGTCTTCCTTGTAGCTAAATCCCGGAACGCGAAAGTGAGCGTGAATATCTGTCGCGCCGCGAAGAAGGATAGTATTTTTTCCGTCAACTATCGCCTCTGCATCCGTTGTTTCCTTATGTGCTTTGTATATTTGGTCTTTCGTTACTATAACGTCAGCTATTTCGTTTTCAAAGAATGTATCTTTTATGAGTATCATATTTAACTTAAATTTCCTTTTCACAATACCTGCAATACTTTATTCCCTTACTGTCCATCTTGATGCCGGTTAAGATGTTCGGTTCAAGGACAGTAATACATTTAGGGTTTTTGCACATATCAGTGCTGCTTTCTATCTCTGTATAGTATGGCTCAGCCGCAAGCTCAAGGTCGTAAACCCCTAAAAGGGCGGCAATAAGCGCGCTTCTGACCGGTACACCATTTGCTGCTTGGCGAAAATACGCTGATCTGCTGTCTTGGTCTATAGCGTAGTCCATTTCGTCAACGCGTGGCAAGGGGTGAAGGATTAAAGCGTCTTTTTTCAGGCGGTTCATAGTATTAAGCGTGATGTAGTATGAGTTCTTTACGCGTTCAAATATCGATAAATCGCTAAACCTCTCTCGCTGGACTCTGGTTACATAGAGGATATCCACCTCTTCAAGTGGTGCGGTGTTTAGGTCGGTGTAAAATGTTGCGGAAATGTTATTGTTCGCAAGCATCTCGCTTGGAAATTGAAGTTCATCAGGTGCTATACAGGTGATTTTAGCGCCAAAACGGCTTGCGACTTCGGCGAGTGAGTGCACGGTTCTGCCGTAACGTAAGTCACCGCAAAGGGCAATATTTAAGTTTTCCAAGCTTCCGCGCTCTTTGTAGATAGTGTAAAGGTCAAGCAGGGTTTGCGTTGGATGTTCGTGTGCGCCATCGCCGGCGTTTATGACCGGTTTATCGGTAAAGCACGAAGCAAACGCTGCCGCACCTTCTGCAAAGTGGCGCAAAACTATTATGTCGGCGTAATTATTGACAATGCGTATAGTGTCAGCGAGCACCTCACCCTTGACCGCTGAGCTGCTCGCCGGGTTATCCATGGAGATCACCCTGCCACCCATATTGAGCAGTGCAGACTCAAAGCTCATTCTGGTGCGCGTGCTTGGCTCATAAAAGAGCAGAGAGCCGATGGCACCATTTAAGATGTCAGTTCGGCTCTTTGCACGTGAAAAGAGGTCAGCTACAGTAAAGAGGGAAAGAATTCCCTCATTACTAATATCTTTTGTCGTTATTAGATTTTTTAGTTTTTTATTCAAATCAGCCATCTTTCCCCTTCATTATATAGCAATAATATATATATATCTAAAAACCTCGTATTTAGCGGCATATCCAAGTCAACATCGCGCCAAGTCACCTATATTTGACTTAAAAAATACGATAAAATTTGCCGGAAAAATAACGTTTTTATTCGTGAAAAACTCGTAAAACCTCGTATTTTTTTGATTTTATTAAAAAAAAGATATTTCAGCTGTACTTTGCCGCCTTTTTTGCGGGCAGTTCAACTCTTTTGATATATTTTGTCCGGCTACTCCAAACATTAAAATTATACACTATTTTAAGCTAAAAATCAAGTGGAAAATAGTGGAATTTACTATACAATATTCGGTGATTTCTAAAAAGATTTGCTTTCACGAAAATTCGGCTTAAAAATCCATATCTTTTTGGAAATTATCTGTTAAAATAGCAATCTGTTTATCTGACCAGTCTCGAACGCGCGTATAAATATTTATAGCCGCCTGTTTTTCGTCTTCTCGCACCGAGGTGATACTCGCGGCCTCAAGCTTGTCAACGAGCTCAGCAAAATTAGTCAACCAATTGCCGTCGCGCATCTTTTTTGCCTCCAGTCTGTGCTTTACAAACTCATTATCAAGGAGTGCTTTTTTTATCTCGTCATTACCCTCGATAATCTCATTTTTGACCGCTTTTACTGCTCTTCGCACATCTGTTGGTGTTGAGTCAAGCTCAACCGCTATTTCCGCTATATCCTCAGAATAACCGGGGACTTTTATAAGTTCAATAAGACTTTCGGTTTCAAGCCCGATGCAATCGTAATTAGTCATTCTGAACTTATTTCGCAGATTTTCCGCCTCTTCGGTCTTGTTCACGGTCGTAATACCGCAATTTAAAAGCTCGGCGATTTTTTCATTTGTCCACCCCGCGCGCTGTAATTTGTGTATTGCCTTATATCGCTCTTCCTTTGAGAGGTTCGCGCCATGCCCCAAGTTTGCCTTTACGGCATAAGCGAAAAGCTCCTCTTCGTCAATATTTTCAAGGTATTGGACAAAAAAGTTGTACTTGCCGACCTTTTTGGCGGCAGCAACACGGTGAAAGCCGTCAATGAGCTTTAATGACTCCCTGTGCACTAAAATCGGCGGCCAGATAACGTCATCAAATATTTCAGCGTAATACTCAACTATCTCGCTGTTCGTGCCTTTAAGACGGGGGTTAAGCGCGTTATCAAGTACAAGTTCATTTACATTTATTGTTTCCATTATATTTTATGCCTTTCAATCTTCTTTTATTTCTTTTAGCGGTATCATGACAAAATCCCGCTCCTGCATTAGCGGATGCGGGATAGTGAGTGTTGGGGTGGAAATTTTTAAGTCACCAAAGAGCAAGATATCTATATCGAGCGTTCGCGGTCCCCATTTTACAAGCCGTTCTCTGCCGGCTGACTTTTCTATTTCCTGTAGCTTATAAAGCAATTCTTGTGGCATAAGAGAACACTCAATCTTTATCGCCATATTTAAAAAGTCCGACTGATCTGTCTTACCCCAAGCTTTTGTTTCAAGGATGTTAGATTCCTTTAAAACCTTGCACCCGTCTATTTTACTGATTTCCTCTACAGCAAAGCGCAAAAATCCCTCACGGTCTCCCATATTGCTGCCGAGCGATAAATAGACAATATTCGTAGAGTTTGCCACGTCTTACAGATCTCTTGGTGCGTTTAAGAAGCTGTACCAACTCGGCGCATAAGCTCTAAATTTTAGCCAACCATAAGCTGTATATGCAGAGCTGTTCCAACTATTTGTTGCCGGGAAATATGCTCCAAGCGTACGTAGTGGATAAAGTGTATTATGGCTGCTGTATTTTATCACAAGTGTATCAAGTGCTGCCTTGACAGTGCTGTCTGCTCCAACAAATTCCATGAGATCATACATGCTACAACTGCCCGGCACATTAAATCTGTATACGCCGTTTGGGGTAGGAGAGTTGTAGTTATAGGTGCTGCCCAGTCTTTTTGAAGGGTTTGTTAGAATATGATTATTTAACGCGCTTGCGAAATTTTGTGCTTGTGATAAATCATATAGCGCGGCCATCGGCTTCCAATTTGCAATGTAGATGGAATTATCAAAGATAGGAAGCATTTTTTGTGCTAAATCTTTAGTTGAGTTTGAAGCATTTTGGCTGATTGAGGTCAAAAAATCATCATACTGTATACCTGATACAGGTGTTTGATCCGGTGATGCTATAAAGTATTTTGCGCTATTGTCTATTTCGCAAATCATTTCAATGCATCCCATAAGACAAGCATCGGTAATCACTATATCAATTTTCCCACCACCAGAAGCTTCAGCTACCGGAGAAATAGCGTGTGGCAAATCCACAACGCTTATAGCTGTATTTGATGTGCTGTCGTTAGCTATGGAGCGAGAGATGCTTTGTGTATCGAACTCTGTATCCCAACCATTACCGTGATTCCAAATATTTACAATATACCTGTTTGCCGGCGCAAGTTTTAGTGCTATATCAAAAAAATCTCTCGCGGTATTTGCGTTTCCACTGTCAAGTTTATTTATGGTGTAGAGGGTTTCTCTTATACCATTTTTTATTCTGTAAATATAAGTTCCTGAAGATTGTCCATCTAAAAATGCAATGATTTGCAAGTTATTATTGTTTACAGTAGCGTCTACCATTTCATTTAAGTCTGCCGTTGCATTAGAGAGTAGGTTATTATCTGCCGCCATATAAATATATATCGCCCATTCGCTTTTTATGACTTCTACTAATGAAGATTTTGATATCGCTCCTAAATCTTGCATATTACTGCTTGCTTGCGGTATATTAAAAGCGTACGTATATTTTTTGCTGTTTGGCATGGTTAAGGTCAATGTCTGCGCGCTTGTTCTGACACTGTTTAGGGTGAAATCACCATTGCCACTTGTATTTATAGTAGTCTCTATTGCTCTACCAAAAGTTGATGACGGAGCGGAGAACTTTATAGTTCCTGACCCGGCCGTGGATAAAACATCTGCCCCGAGTGTGCCTTTTATGTTACATGTTGCAGGTTCGGGGTTGGTATTACCGCCACCACCCCCGCCGCCACAGCCGGATATGATTATTAAAGATAAAGTTAAAATTATAGTGCTTAAAATTAATTTTTTAGTCATTTTTTTCACCTACTTAGGGTTCTTGGCTGAGATAACCCGTTCTATCTCGGCATAATCCTTTATAACACTTATATTATTATACCCGATTTTTTCAAAAAAGTCTACAACTTTTTCACTTTGTCCCATGCCGACTTCTAAAATTATTCTTCCATTTTCCTTAAGTTTATCTTTTGCTGTTAAAATGAGTTCGTATATTAAAGCCAGCCCCTCATCTTTGGCAAAGAGTGCCGTGTGCGGCTCAAAGTTCTTAACTTCCGCCATAAGGTTCAGTTCATCTATGGGTGGAATGTACGGTAAGTTCGCAGCTATAATATCCAGGGAGTTATTTTCTACGCTTGAGATGAGGTGGTCTTGCTGAAAATTGATTTTTGCACCTAAAATATCGCTGTTTTCCTTAGCTATTTTTAGCGCTCCATCGCTAATGTCTGAGGCGAAAACGTTGAGGTCAGGGCGTTCCAGTTTTAGCGTTATTGCAATAATGCCACTCCCTGTGCCGACATCTATAACCGTATCATTCGGTTTTGCTAGGCGCAAAACCTCTTCCACTAAAAGCTCAGTCTCTTCTCGTGGGATAAGCGTATGTTCGTTCACCAAAAATTCACGACCAAAAAAGTGCGCATAACCACGTATGTACGCCATCGGCTCCCTATTTTGTCGCCGCAAAATATTTTCCCGATATTTTTCCTCTTCGTTTTCCGTCAAAACGTACTCCGGGTAAGCGTGCAAACTCGCACGCTCTTTTTTTAGGGTAAAGGATAAAATTATTTCAGCATCGCGAGAAGTATTCTCAATTCCAGCTATTTCCAACTCCGCTTTTCCCCAGAGGATTGCCTCTTTTATACTCATATCAGCGCTACCATATCATCATCAAGATTGCCGATAGCGGCAAATGTCCACTCTTCGGGGCGCAAGATTTCTTCTAAAAGCTCGTTCACGTCATCAATACTGACACGCTCAATCTCCCGTAACATATCCTTTTCTGTCATAATTTTGCCGTAATTCAGGTGATTATCTGCCAAAAGGTCATTCTTTGTTAAGGTGTCTTCCGCGTTTAGTAAAAGCTGTGAGGTGAGTTGGCTTTTGGCTAGTTCCATCTGTGCAGCTGATATCTTTTCGCGCTTTAAAGTGGCAATCTCTTCCCGTATAATATCCAACGTCTGCTTTAAGTCATCACGCTCAACCGAGCCAATAACACCGTAAACGCCATCGCGCAAATACGGAGAGTCGTAAGAGGATATGTCATAACTTATACCCAACTCCTCCCTTATTTTTTGAAATAGTATAGAGGTGGTGCTGCCCCCAAAGATGGTATCAATATAAGATAACGCGTACTGGCGGCAGTCATTTGATGGTAAACTTTTTCCCGCAAAGCAGAAGTTTATCAGCTCATCGTCTGTCTGCAAGATATTTGCAGCTTTTCGCGTGCCTTTAATATAGGGTGTTGGTAGGGTAGTCGTATTTGAAATGGTATATTTCCCCTCCGCAATAGCGCACAGTTCTTCGTGATTAACTCGACCTGCGGCAGTAATTATTATATTTTTCGGAGCAAAGAAAAAGTCGCGTGCAGATTTTAAGTCAGCGGAGGATATCTTTGCGATAGTATCAGAAAAGCCCAAAATCGGGCGCGCCAAGCTCCCTTTGGAAAAGTACGTGTCATTAAATAGGTCAATAACGCGCTCTTGCGGTATGTCATTGTATTTCTTTATTTCCGAGATAATGACTTGCCGTTCAATATCTAAAGCTTCGCGCTCCATCACGCTGTTTTGCGCCATATCCGCGAGCAACTCAAAGGCATTTTGCAGATTATTTGACGTTACCTTTGTAAAGAGAGAGATGGTGTCATAGTCAGTGGAAGCGTTGAATTGTCCGCCTAACATTTCCGTTTTTTGCGCAATCTCCTGCCTGCTATATGTTGCAGTACCTTTAAAAAGCATATGCTCTAAAAAATGGCAGAGTCCGCTCTTGTCGTTATCCTGAACACTTCCGTACTTTGACCATATGCCGAGTGCTACCGTATCATAGGTGGGGATATCCTCGGTGATAACGGTTGCGCCGTTTTTTAGCGTTGAAATTTCTATTTTAATATCTTTATTCATTATTAACTTCTATTATTATAGCACAATTTTTATCTTTGCGCCAATAAAAATCAGGCGCGAGCATAAAAATCTCGCGCCTGAACCCCTTTTATTCAGATTATTTGCTTATTCTACCTCAAACCATTTGAGGAATTTGTTCTTGGCTTTTGTTATCCAGTTTGAGACATTATCCATAATCTCATAGAATGCCGGAACCATGAGCAAACTTAAGAACATGGAAAGTATAAGTCCGCCGATAACCACAACGCCGAGCGGTTGTCGTATAGCAGCGCCTGCGTTAAAGGAGAGTGCTGTCGGCAGCATACCAAAGACCATTGCCATAGTGGTCATGAGAATCGGCTGCATTCTTATCGGCCCGGCTTTAAGTAGTGCTGAGCGCACATCCATACCATCTCTACTTCGGAGCGTATTTGTGTAGTCAACGAGCAAAATAGAGTTTTTGCTCACAAGGCCGACAAGCATTATTATACCCACAAGGGAGATAACGCTGAGCGGTGTATTTGTGTAAGACATGGCAAATATCGCACCGGCTATAGCTTGCGGAACAGCAAGAAGCACGATAAGCGGCGAAAGCAGATTTTCAAAGAGTGCGCACATGAGGATAACCACAAGCATGATAGAGAGCGCCAAAGCTCCGATGAGCGGTATAAATGTTTCTTGCATATCTTCGCTCTCACCGCCCCAATGGATTACAGTGCCGGAGGTGTCGAGTTTTGCGACTTTTTTGTTCGCTTCGGCTTGAATTACATTCATGGCGTATCCGGGGAGCAGCTTTGCCGAAACCGTAACTGTTCTCATGCGGTCATTACGGGCAATCTCGGCAGGACCAAAGGTGTTGATTTCTGTCGTAACTTCGCTTGCGTAAACCGGTGTTCCGGCTGAAGTGGTACCGACTATAATATTGCCGATATCTTGCGAGTATGACCTGCTATCTTTTGAGTAGACGATTCTTATATCATACTCTTCACCTGCTTCTCTGTACGTCTGTGAGGTATCACCGGCGATAGCCACGCGCATAGCAGATGCCACTTGCGAGACTGTAAGCCCAAATTTAGCAGCGCGTTCTCTGTCTATTCTAAGCTGTACTTCGGGACGTCCCGATCTCCAAGACTGTTCCACATCAGATGTGCCTTCTATATCTTTAAAAGCTGTTTCTATCTTACTTGACACGTTCTTTATTGCTTCCATATCATTGCCGCGAACCTGTACTTCCAGTCCGCCCCCCATGCCACCACCCATACCTGAGCTTGTGCTTGTAGTAACTTCTACGCCCGGGAGGTCTTTATATTTTTGTGAGATGGCACTCGCAATATCTTGAGATGAGTCAACGCGAAGTTCAGGGCGTTTGCCACCGAATTTCTCATAGATGAAACGCTGAGTAAACGGCGCGCGGTCATTCAAATCAACAGCTATTGAACCGCTTTCCTCGCTATTTGATGAGAATCCACCGGAAGTGCCGACTGTTGCAGCTATGTGTTTGATGTCGGGAAATTCCTTGCGGTTTGCGAGATCGTTTTCAATGTTTCTAAGTGTTTGGTCAGTAACATTAATGTTCGTACCCACAGCATGACGTACGGTGATGGATATGCTGTTTTGGTCTGCTTCCGGCATAACTTTAAAGGAAAAACGGGTAGGGATAATGAGCATGACCGCAAGCAGAATATAAAGCGCGGTAAACATTGTCTTGTGCGCATGCGCCTCTCTCTTTTCACGTTTTGCGCCACGATTGCTTAAAGCAGTGCCAATGAGTGCGAATAAGAACATCACAACGCCAACAGCTATAAACGGCGTTATATCACCTTTTCCGCCATTATACCAAGGCTGGGTAAATGTGGTGGAAACAGCAGTTAAAAAGATCATAAGCCCAAGGCAGATAACCGCAGCTCTGTGATCTAATGACCACGCTAAAACATTTGCGTAAAAACGGTTTAATTTAGTATAGCCACGCTCCCAAGCGTTAAATATCATGCCAAAGAAGTTGTTCAAAAATACGATAACTTTTGGTCCCTTCTTCTTTTCTCTCAAAAAGTCGCCTTCAATCTCGTCAATATTCTCTTTTTTCTTCTTAATAGCTACAAGCCAGCGAGATGAGAGCATCGGAGTTACGGTAAATGAAACGAACAATGAGAATAACGCTGCCACTGCAACCGTAATACCAAACTCTCTAAACATCATGCCGACAAAGCCCGAAGCCATAGCAATAGGAACAAACACCACAACGTCAACAAGGGTGATAATCATCGCCGCAAGACCAATTTCCATACGGCCGTTAAACGCCGCATCGGCAGGCGAATCCCCTGCTTTTAGGTGGCGGTTAATATTTTCAATAACCACGATGGAGTCATCCACCAAAATACCCACCGAGAGCGATAACGCAAGCATGCTCATGAGGTTGATGGAGAAATTTAGTAAATCCATCACCGCGAAAGTCGCCACCATGGAGATAGGTATCGCGAGCGCCACAATAAATGTTGAACGCAGCGAGTGGAGGAACAAAAAGACGATCAAAACCGCTAAGAGCGCGCCCTCAATGAGGGATTTTACAACTGCATCAAGGGAGTCTTTAATGATTACCGACTGGTCGCCCATAGCCGCGATGTTAATATCTTTAGGCACGATAGGTACTTGACTGGTTTTGAGGTGATACGGTTTTCCGCGTTTTTGCGCCTTTTCTTGTGCTGCCACATGCTCCGGCAAAAACGGCTTTCCGGTCAGCTCTTCCATGGCTTTGTAAGCGTTGTTTACAGCGTCAACAGTATTGTATTTTGACTGTCTTTGTATAGAGATAGCAACGCCCGGATCGCCGTTGTGTCTGGCGTATGAGCTTTTTTCTGCAAATGTGTCGGCAACAGAGCCGCTAACCATTAGACTGCCTATTGTGAGATTAGTATTTCCGCTTGCGTTAGGTATCTTAACATCCGCAATACTCGCTAAATCTTGAAGCTCACCCAAAACACGGATAGAATAGTTTGTCTCGCTCTCTTTGATGGTACCCGCAGGCACGTTCAAATTTTCTGCCGCAAGCGCTTGGGTGACTTGACTTTGTGTAACACCATATGCGGCAAGACGCCCGGGGTCAAGTACAATTTGGATCTCTCTTGTATCGCCGCCGTAAACGCTTACGCTTGCCACACCCGGCTGCTGACGGAGTTTATCAACTATCACGTCATCGGCGAGGTTTTTAAGATATGCTTGGCTTCTCTCGCTTGAGGTAAGGGCAAATTGAACAATCGGGCGCATATCAGGGTCAATCTTAATAACAAGCGGAGTTCCGGCATCGTCGGGTAGGGTTGCTTTGACCATATCCATCTTATCTCTGACTTCGTTTACCGCTTGATCAACATTTATATCTAACCTAAAGACAACGATAACCATGGACATTGCTTCAGATGACGTGGAACGAAGCTCATCCAAACCGCTTATCGTTGACATTTGGTCTTCTATCGGCTTTGAGATAGTGTTCTCTATCTCTTCAGGACCTGCGCCCTGGTATGTTGTCATAATAATTACAACCGGAAGGTTGACGTCAGGGTAAAGCTCAACCGGCAACTCTGTGTATGATCTTATACCAAATACCAATAAAGTAAGTACGAGCATCATAATGGTAATTGGTCTTGTAATTGATAATCTGGTTAACCACATAATTTTATAATCCTAATTTTTTATAGAGCATAAACGGACTATGCTATTTTGACTCTCCGTTAGTAACGGTATCTTCTATTTCAATATCATCGTCATTTATGAGCCCCTGCTGTCCGCCTGTGATAAGTTTATCACCAAAGTTTAAGCCGGAGAGTATTTGAACATCAGATTTTACAATAGCACCAAGCTTGACTTCAACCTCTTTTGCTTTACCTTCAGAAGCTATAAATACATACTGTTTATCATCTCTTTCTACAACAGCATTACGTGGCACTACAATAGAGTTCGGCACTCTTTCTGAAACAGCTTCGGCTCTTGCAAACATCCCTGCGTAAATTCCATTCACTGCCGGTACGATAACACGAACTGTGAATTGACGAGTTTTGCTGTCAATAACGGGAACTACCTTTTCTATCAAGCAGGTTACCTGTTCATCCTGTAACGCATCAATGGAAATTTTTATCGGGTCGCCTGCTTTTATTGAAGATGCTTCAAGTTCAGACACTTGCGCTTCAAAGTAAAATGATGAGTCTGTTGTCACGGTAAAGATAGGAGACCCTGCCATAACGTTTTGCCCAACCTCTATGCTTCTGGCTTCGATAACGCCATTTACCGGGGAGGTAATGGTTGCGTAACTTATATTTTGCCTTATGCTATCAGCTTGTGCTTGTGCTTGCTGAACTCCGGCTCTTGCGGCTAAGATATCTTTATCCCGTACTTGGTCAGCATAAATAGCGCTCTTTGCATTTTCAAGTGCTGCTTTTGCTTGACGGACACCGGTTTCAGCGATTAATACATTGTCCTTTTGCACATCTGCTTGCGTTAAGTTTGCCCTTGCGGCATCAACTGCTGCTTGTGCTTGTCTAACACTACTCTCTGCAATAGTCACATCTTCAGGTCTTGCCCCTTCCATAGTGAGGTCATGGCTCTGCTTAGCTGTATTGTACTGTTGCTTTGCTATTTCAAGTGCTGTTTCGTAACCTAAAAAGGTGTTTTTTGAGATAGCGCCATTATCATACAGGTTTTTCATGCTGTTATAGTCTGTTTGAGCTTTTGAAAGGTTTGCTTCAGCAGTTCTTAGTGATGCTTGAGCAATCTCTTTTTCTTGCGTTCGTGCACCACTTTTTACAGATTGCAGACGATTTTGTGCCGATATAAGCCCCTCTTCTGCCTGTTTTACTTGGGAATTTAGTGTGGCGGTTGTTGAATTATATGTGCTTTTTGCTTGAGCTAATCTTGCTTCAGCAGCTTCAAGGTTTGCTTTAGCAGTAATTATACCATTATCTGTAGAGACTCTCTGTTGAGTGTATGCAGCTTCTGCTTGTTGGAGTCGGGCTTTAGCAGAATTTACTGCAGCATTAGCATTTTTAAGTTGTATACTGAGGTCTGCAGTGTCTAAACGTGCGATAACTTGACCGCGCGACACTTTTGTCCCTGTTCTTCCTATAACATAAGTTGCTTTGCCTCCAACGCGTGCGCTAACACTAACTGAACTTGCGGGGTGTAGAGTTCCGGTGAGTGCGACTGTTGACTCAAATAGTTGTGGTTCGATAATTGTCACAGCTACAGGCGTTTTTTGCTCTTGCATCGCCATATCAGCACTGTTTTTCTTGGTCATAACAAAAAACACAGCTACCGCCACTAGTAAAATTGCAATAATAATAATGACCTTTTTCATTATTTTAAAATCTCCTTATAACTTTTCTTCTTCGTCAGCTATTTTTTCAATATGCGTTCTCAGCTCATCAAGGCGTGATGATAATAAATCATGTATTTCTTGAAGATCTGTTAGTTTTGCAAAGGTGAGTGACTTATGATGTATAGGGTCTTTTAGCACTATAAGCTTATCTCCCGGCGAGATATTGCAATCTTTCCGCGCTTCAGCCGGTATAACCAGTTGCCCACGTTCACCAACGGTAACTATAGAGTAAACCATTTCGTCTATATTCATATGTTTCATCTTTCACAACCTCCCCAAATGTGTGAATTGTATGATTAATCATACATCTTTTACGTTACTTTGTCAAGATATTTTTTTCACAAATTTAAAAAAAAATCAAAATTTGTAAAATAAATGGGCAAATTTTATATGGAAATAGCTATAAATTGCCTTTGCGAACAATATCTGACTGTTGACTTTTTATGTTGTTTTGATTATAATTATATAGTAAATGAGTTTATTTGGCAGTATAGAGGCGTTGCTTTTGATGGCTGACCATCCTGTGAGTATCAAGGAGATGTCCGAGATTTTGGAGGTCAGCGAGGAAGAAGTAGAGCAGGAAATAGTGAAATTTGAGGGCATATATGAGGGCATTGAGCTTCGTTATATTGCCGGCGGCTATGAATTTTCGACTAAGGGCGAGTATTCGGAATACGTAATGAAGCTTTACGAGCCGCCGAAACTTCGTTTAACCCCTGCTGCCATGGAAACTTTGGCAATAGTCGCCTACCGTCAGCCGGTGACTCGCGCCGAGATAGAGCATTTGCGCGGCGTGAATAGTGATAAGATAGTTTTATCCTTAACTGAGCGCGGTTTTTTGACTGAGTGCGGTCAAAAGGAGACTATCGGCAAGCCGATGATGTACGGTATTACGGATAAGTTTTTAAAGTATTTTGGCATGGCTTCTAAGGAGGATTTACCTCCTATTGAAACTTTTTTGGAGGCAGAGGTTCATCATACTCCTCTTGAGGGCTATACTTCAGACGACTAATTTTTGTCCATTTTGGGTATAGACCGTTCAAAGCGAGTGCAACGAGCGGTCTATACCCAAAATGGACAAAAACTGCCTCAGGTAGTTTGAAGTTTGATGGGCTTTCAACTAAAATTTACAGTCATCCCTTTTTTCGTTTCACTCACTTGCTACGCAGTTTATCTTATAATCTTCATTCGACTTCACAAGATTGCGATTCATCTCTCGGGCAAGGAAAGATATTTATGCTCAATTACAATCGAGCTCTGTTTTTTGTTCATTTTGGGATATAGATTGGACGGGACTCACGCGAAGCTGGGCTACGCCCTGCGAGATGCGAGACCGTTCAAAGCGAGTGTAACGAGCGGTCTATGCCCAAAATGGACGAAAAAAAACTATTTTCGTGGGTGGGAATAGGTAAACACCTTTAATAAGGTGTCGGTTGTGACATGAGTATAAATCTCGGTTGTGGTAATGCTGCTATGCCCCAATAATTCCTGAATGATGCGCAAATCCGCGCCGTTTTCCAATAAATGCGTTGCAAAGGAGTGACGAAGAGAGTGAGGCGAAGTTTCCAAAGAGATGCCCGCACGCCGCGCCTGTTCCTTGACGATTGCGTAAAAGGACATTCGCGACAAATGCTTTGCCGGATTTTTCCCCGGAAAGAGAAACTCGCTCTCAACACCATCGTCAGCGCGCGCAATCAGATAATTGTTAATCCAATCCTGCGCTATCTCACCCACCGGGACTATGCGCTCTTTGTTACCCTTGCCGATAACCACAATGTAATTGCTGCTCAAATGCAGATTCGCCATCTTTAAGGACACCAGCTCACTCACACGCATACCGCTCGCGTACAAAAGCTCAAGCATGGCGCGATTTCTCATGCCATTTGGCAGAGTTGTATCCGGCGCGGTTACGAGCTTTACGGTGTCATTTACGCTGAGCGTCTTTGGTAAGTGGTGCGGCTTTTTGGGGAGCGGAATGTGCGCTGTGGGGTCAATCTTTAAAAATCCCTCGCTCACCATATAGCGGTAAAAGTGACGGATTGCCGACATCTTCCTTATCAAGCTGGTGGTTGCAATCTTTTGCTTGATAAGCACGCTTTCGTAATGCACGATGTCGCTGCCCGTGATGTCCGAACACTCTTTTTTGACCACCTCTTTTAGCTGAGCTAAGTCACGCTGATACGCATCAGCGGTATTTTTGCTGAGTCCCCGCTCAAAAGTCAGATAATATATGAAATTTTCAATGAATCTATCAGCCATAGTGCCGACTTCCGGACTATTTTATTTGATATCCATAAGTTTGTGGATTTGCGGTATTATTCTCACGTCGTCAATGTATTTACTCGCGATATTATGTGCGGTAAGCAAATCAAACGGCGTAAAAACAACGCCCGCTAAAGTTACCGGCTGCAAGAAAACAGCATCAACGTAATTCGGCAACCTCTCGCAAACCATCTCAAGCTCGTCCTCGCTTGCGGTATCAAAGACTATTTTCACGGACAAATTATCAGCTTTTTTTAGTTTTTTGTGCGCAAGGGCGATAAATTCAAGGTGTTCTTCCAAGAAATTATTTTCAAGTCGCGCAACTGTTACCAGTTTTATGTCAGCAGAAATGTAATCCGGGAAATTCTTTAAATCTTCCAGCTCTTTGACAAGTGTAGCATTAGTCTCTAAAACAGTTTTGATGTCCTCTTTTTTTAGCAGTCCCAAAAGCTCATCCAGCTCTTCATGCTGTAAAAGAGGTTCACCGCCCGTTATAACTACGCTGTGGTGTGAGGCAGAGTTGAAGAGGAGTATTATCTCTTCTGCAAGCTCTTCAGGGGTAATGTCGGCTGTTATCTGTTTAGTATCGCCGCTGCCGTCAACATCCGAAATAGTCGCAAATTCTGCCGGTTTAAATGCCTCAACCGTATCGCAGTACACACAACGTAAATTGCATCCTGTTAAGCGCACAAAGAGCTGGCGTACGCCGGCAAGCGCTCCTTCGCCCTGGATACTGGAAAAAATCTCAATTATCTTCATTTTTTTACTTACTGTTTGCTCTTATAGTCGTCGATAGCTGCTTTTATTGCCTCTTCGGCTAAGAGTGAGCAGTGCATTTTTACCGGAGGAAGTCCATCTAACGCCTCGGCGACAGCCTTGTTGGTGATTGCCAGTGCCTCGTCAATAGATTTACCTTTTATCATTTCCGTTGATATGCTTGAAGTCGCGATAGCTGCACCGCAACCAAATGTCTGGAACGTGACGTCTGTAATGATATTATCTTTAACCTTTATATACATTTTCATGATATCGCCGCAGATGGGGTTTCCTACAGTTCCCACTCCGTCAGCGTCTTCTATCTCTCCAACATTCCTTGGATGGGAGAAATGATCCATGACCTTTTCACTATATTGTGCCATTGTTTGTGTTGTATCTCCTTATACATAATATATTATACCATATATCAGCAAATTTTTCAATGTAAAGTTACATCAATGCATATTTATGTCGTAATATATTTGTTAACACAGAAGATACTATTAAAATTTGCAAAACCAGAATGAAAATTGCTAATTTTAGAGTTATTTTTTTAATAGATACAGGAAGAATATGCAGCCGACAAAGCTGGTTATAATGCCTATAGGCATCTCGGTTTGTGAGATGATGGTTCGCGCTATAGCGTCAGACCATATAAGAAGGATGGCGCCGAGCATTATTGAGCAGATGATGAGCGGTTTGTGCTTGGGGCCGATAAGCAGACGTGAAAGGTGTGGAACTATTAGCCCGACAAAAGCTATAATACCGCAGAGTGCCACAGAGATTGATGCCAAAAGTGTTGCTAAGACGAGAATAATTACCCTAATACTTTTAACGTTTACGCCAAGGTGATGTGCTTCATCATCGCCGAGCGAGAGAATGTCGAGCTGTTTTGTCATAAAAAGCGTAGCCACAACGCCTATCACCGCTATAGGCAAAATAATGTAAATCTCTTCCCAACGAACAGTTGAGAGTCCACCCATTAAGCGTATCATTATGGCACGCCAGTCATTTGCCGACTGTTGGAGCATTACAAATGTAGTCAAAGACTGCATAATGCCGCCAATGGCAATACCGGTCAAAAGGAGTGTTGCAACCGAAACCTTGCCATTTTTTCGCGCGATAACATAGACCAGTACTGTTGCTAATACACCACCTAAAAATGAGCTCATTATGACAATGCTGTTAGTCTGCAAAAAGAACTTTTCAAGATAAAACGCGCTTCCAATACCGGCAAAGGCGATAGCTGCGCCAAAAGACGCGCCTGAAGATACACCGATAATAAAGGGATCGGCGAGCGGGTTGTGAAAGAGTGCCTGCATTAAAGCACCACTAACTGATAAAGATGCGCCGATGATGACTGCCATGACTATTCGCGGCAAACGCTGATCCATAATAATCGTCTGCATCCAGTCCGGGACATTAGACTTTGTAAAGGTGAAGCTCTCAAATATACGAGCTAAAAGCGCGGAAAAATTATCGTGCAATATGTGGACGATATTTCCCGGTGAGATGTACGCGTACCCTATGCCTGCTGAGATTATGATACTGAGCGCTAACAGGATGGGAAGAATTATGTATACGAGCTTAATGTTTTTTATCATTCTTCTTCCTCAAAGCGTGAAGGCAACACGAGCGGTTGACCGCTAAAGGGGTTTGATTGCACCCTAACTAACGTACCATAAACTGATGCTAAGTTTTTTTCCGTGATTACCGTAGTTGGGTCACCATCTTCAAATACTTTTCCCACAGAGAAAAGGAGCAACCTTGAGCTGAATTCCGCTGCCAGATTTAGATCATGGGACACGCAAAATATAGCGACGCTCTTCTTTGAAAGATCTTTTAAAAGGTTGAAAATCTCCATCTGATGTGAAATATCAAGGTGCGCAGTCGGCTCATCAAGAAGGAGAATTTTCGGCTCTTGCGCGAGTGCTCGTGCTATTATAACACGTTGCAATTCGCCGGCGCTTAAATTGTCGATGTTCCTCTCTAAAAGGTGAAAGGTATCTGTATTTTTTGCTGCAAGTTCTACAATTTCCTTATTACGTGTGTGATCCTTTTCGCGCCTAACATAGCGCCCCATGGAGATGGTTTCGCGCACGGTAAAGGCAAAAAGGGGTACAGATGGGGTAGGGACAACGGCGACTATCCTTGCCAGCTCATATGGGGAGTAGTCGCGCAGAGGTTTTCCCATTATATGTATGTCACCCTGCTGATACGGCAAAATACCGGTCAATGCCTTAATGAGTGTGCTTTTGCCCGAACCGTTAGGACCGATGACACCGAGGAGCTCGTTTTCGTGTAGTTCAAAACTGACCCCATTAAGTATTTTTTGACCGGCATTATAACCGCCAATTACATTTTCAGCAGAGATTGTCAGCATCTATTTTCTATGTTTTTCCAAAATATTATAAAATTCTTCCAAGCCGTTTATAAGTCGCGGACCTAAGATATTAACATTATTGCCGTTTACAAGATAGATATTGCCGTTCTTAACAGCTGCGATATTTTTCCATTTTGCGTCTTTTCTAAAGTTTTTGATAATATCTTCTATCGGCTTTGGGTCTTGGTACATAGCATCTTCGGTGATGATAATGATGTCCGGGTTTTTCGCAGTCACAAGTTCCATAGTGAGCTGTGGCCACGCCGTACCTGTATCTTTTGCGATATTTTCACCACCGGCTATAGTGATCATCTCATCAATAATAGTCCCTACGCCCGCGCTGTAGAGCGTGCCGTCTGGAGAGAATAGGAAGAGTACCTGAGGTTTTTCCTTAGATCCTTCAGCGCTCTTTTGCGTATAGCTATTTTTGAGTGTACTGATTGTGGAAATTAGGTTTGCACGCTCCTTACCTTCGGTTATCTTTCCGATGATGTCTATAGAGGTTATAAGCGAGTCAAAGGAGACCGGGTCAACGGAAATAGCGTTAAATCCCAATGATTTTAGCTTTGTCAATACCTTGCGGTCATTGCCCCGCTGTCCGACGATTAAATCCGGTTTAAGCGCTGTAATCTTCTCAATATTTGGCGTTACATAGTCGCCAACCCGTGGTAACTCTTCAACTTCCGGCGGGAAATGGCAGTAACTGCTCACGCCGATCACTCTGTTTCCGCTGCCGACCGCAAAGAGAATCTCTGTAGTGCCGGGGGCAAGAGAGATTATGCGCTCCGGTCTTTTTTCTATGGTTATTGAGTCACCGAGCGCGTCCTTTACAACCATGGGGTAAGTATTACCGGAGATTCCCGCTGTTGGGCTTATGTCATCATTTCTGTTTGTCTTATGCAAAATATAGTAGCAAAAGCAGAGGGCTACAGCCAGCACTGCAGCTATAATAATAATAATGATATTACTTTTTTTCATTTTTTTCGTCCAATTTACTTTATTCTATGACACGTGGAACCTTAAAGTAATCACCCTCACTCTCGGGAGCATTTTGTACAGTTTCTTGCGGGGTAAAACTTGTTTTGTTTTCGTCTTCACGTTTTACATTTATCATAGGGATAATATGCGATTCATCGGGCGCGGCTGATGTATCGACTTCAGAGAGTTCATTAAAGAAACTCATAATGTCGTTAAGCTGTTTTTCGTAGAGTTTTATCTCGTCGTCTGTAAGGTTCAGTCGTGAGAGAACTGCTACTTTTTTTATATCTTCAGGTGTTAACATTTAGCGTCTGTCCTTTATATTTGTTGTTATATGCTTTTCCACAATAAATTGTACTCTATTTATGATACTTATGTCAAGAATATTTTTAACTTTTTTTGGTAAAATGATGCTTAAAAATAGTTTCAATAAAATATAATATTTAGCAATCTATAAAAAAATCGCTAAATATTATATTAAGTTGATAGTTTTTTGTGCCTTATCTCATTCTTTTTCTTACCACTGTGTCTTGCCTTTTTTCTCTAAGTATTCCTCAAAGTAAATGAAGTTTATTTCGTTCTCTTCAGCATATTCTTCAGCTGCGGTTTTAAGTTCTTCTTCAATTATTTCGGGGTCGTCTACAACTATAGTTAGTTTTGAGCAGTCGGTAAATATGTTATCACCAAACTTTGTTACGGTTTTTGGAATGTAAACATATTCCAAATCTGCACAGTTAGAAAATGCGGAATTGGATATAGTCGTAACAGTGTCGGGAAGTTCAACAATCCTTATTTTACTTAAATCTGAAAATGTAAACCTTTTTACCTCTTTGATGCCCGGCTGAATTATAATCTCTGAAACATACGGACAATGCGGAACTATCATTTCTCTGTATCGGTCAACAATAAATTCCGGAATTGTCAGTTTTTTCAAGTCATTAAACGGATACCTGTTTTCGTTCTCAAAGGCAGCAGGGTTTACTTCAATTAAGCTTGATGGTAGTATTATGTGCTGTAGCCCTTTGCTGTGCATAAAAGCTCTGTACCCTAACATAGTGACGCCTTCAGGTACATCAATCTCTTTAAGTTCCCAACAGCCATAAAAAGTGTAAGGAGGGATAAAATTTAAACCTGACGGAAGTTTTATGGTCTTTAATTTCGTCATCTCGGAAAAGACTTCTCCGCCTATTTCGGTAACTGTATCGGGAATATATATATCAGTTACGTTTATGCAATACCTAAAAGCTTTTTCGCCGATAACTTCCAGCCCATCGGGCAGATTTATTTCCGTAAGATTAGTACAAACGGAAAGCGCTTCGGGACCGAGATAGCGTAAGTATTCTCCGAACTTAATCTCTTTTAGCGATTGACATTGCATAAATGTACCGTGTCCTATTTCTCCCAAAGTATCGGGAAGGACTACTTTTTTTAATGCTGAGCTGCTAAATGCCCACTCGCCAATAGAGGTTAATCCATAGGGCAGATCAATTTCTTCAAGCGCGCTATTGCTAAAAGCATAGTCACCTATAGATATTATAGAGTATGGCAACACAATTTTCTTTATATTGTACCCTTTAAATGCTTCATCATGTATGCCGACAACATACATATCATCTATTATTTCGGGAATTTCCAGTACGTCAATATTTTCGCCGGTATATCCTGTAATAGAGATATTGCCATCATTTAGGATGATGTATTCAAAATCGCCGGAAGAAATGGCATCTGGGTATAGTTTTAGATATTCTATTTTTAAACCCAGTTCCTTAATTCTCCATTCTATAGAGCTTCCTCTTTTCATATGAATCACTAAATCTTCATTTGTTTTATTGCCAAAAGGGCTTTTAAATACAGAAGTCTCTGTGCCTTCAATTGTAACCTCTGTCAGATTTGGACAATCATAAAAGATATTATAGCTTAGGAATTTAACACTGCTTGGAATAGTTACAGACACAATATCGCTATTGCCTGAAAAACCATTTCCTATGATATAGTGCACAGGCATATCTTTTACTTTGCTTGGCACAACCACATTTTTATCTTTTCCTATGTACGCTATAATATCAATGACATAATCTTCATAGCGGTCTTTTTTGAAGACAAAATCGCCGTCAATAAAGCTGTCAGGGTCGGGTAAATAGTCTATAGGTATATTGGCTTCCGCGGCAGCATAATATGCGGAATTATCCGGTAATATATGCAAAGTTACCTTTGGTGAGTTTGCAAATATAAAGCTACTCATACTATTGACGTGACCGTTAATATAAACATCAGTAAGGTTTGGACAGTTAGCAAACATTTGATTCGATAAATAGGTGATATTTTCAGGAACTATAATCTCTTTGACATAGCGGTTACCTGCAAACAGATTTTGTCCTGTACGATCAGGCAGTTTTTTGCCGCCAATTTCTTGAGGTATAGTAATTTTTTCGCTGTACCCCATATATTTTATTAAAAAAGGTTCTCCGTTATACATTTGGTAGGCAAAACCGTCTTCTGTAAAATATTCAGATTCGTCTATAATCTCAAAGTCGTTTAGGAAAGCACAGCCTGCGATACTTGAAGCAATGGAAGCATATATTTTAACGTTTTTGCATCCGTTAAATGCGTCTGCTGCTACCACATAATAAGTTAGTTTTTGAGCTTTAACAGTGCGGAGGTTTGGGCAGTCCGCAAACGCTTCACTTTCGATGGGAACACTGCCTTTAAACTCCACACTGACTATATTTTTATTACCCGCGAATGCTCGCTCACCTATCTTGGTTATAGACAAATTATTAACGTGTGACGGGACTATAAGATTTTCTTCGTTTCCGTTATATTTAGTTATAGTATAGCCATGGTAAACCTTAGTTTCTATTTCTTGTCCGTTTTCGTCAAGCGCCGTATTTATTTGATACGAGCTTGTTTCATCTGGCTTTAGTTCGTACAGGTCAGCAACTTGCGCTGATAATGGCAATAAGAATTGCAAACTAATAAATAAAAACGTAAGACCAATTACTATTTTTTTCATTTTTTTCACCTCTTTTTTATTTTTCTTTATAACATCATAACAATATTATATTTTCAATATTTGGGCAATAAGGTTTGATAAGAGTGTCGTAGTTGTCATAAACCATAGATGGTATAACAATCTCGCGTAAATTGCTGAACGGATACATATCATCATTTTCAAACGCTTGCGGATTTACTTCACGCAAAGTTGAAGGCAACACTATACGCTCTAACCCGTAGCTGTGCATAAAAGCTCGGTATCCTAAAGTTGTAACGCCTTCCGGAATATCAATTTCTTTAAGTGCCCAGCAGCCGTAAAAAGCGTATGTAGGGATAGATTTTAGACCTGAGGAAAGTTTTATCGCCTTTAATTTCGTCATCTGGGAAAAAATTTCACTGCCAATCTCAGTAACCGAATCTGGCATATATATATCGGTAATATTATTGCATAAAAAGAAAGCACTGTCGCCAATAATTTCCAGTCCGTCAGGCAATTTAATTTCTGTGAGACCCCAGCAAATAGCGAATGCGCTGTTACCTATGCGGCGAAGATATTGTCCAAACTGAACTTCTGTAAGTTGGCTACAGCCGGCAAATGCGCCGTCACCTATTATTTCTAATCTATCCGGAAGAACAACTTTTTTTAGAGGTGAAATGTTAAATGCTTGGTCTCCTATATATTCCAAACTTTCGGGGAAATTTATTTCTTGAACTTGGCAGAACAGAAAAGCACTGTTGCCGATAAATGTTATGGTGTCAGGCAATACAAATTTCTTGATATCATACCCTTCAAACGCTTTATCCTCTATGCCGACCACCAGTTTATCGTCAAGAGTTTCGGGAATGATAAGCTCTTCTATATTTGTACCCATATATCCGGCTATAGAGATATTGCCGTCATTTAGGATTATGTATTCAAAGTCACCTGAAGAAATAGAGTCAGGGTTTAGCTTGATGTACTTAAATTTCAGGCCTATTTCTTTGATGCTTCGTTCCATAGAGCTACCTCTTTTTACGTAAATCACCAAATCTTCATTCTTTTTATCGCCAAACGGATTTTTCTGCGCCTTAGTCCCCGTACCTTCAATTATAACCTCTGTCAGATTTGGACAATTATAAAATGTGTGGTAATATAGTGTCTTAACGCTATCCGGAACTGTTACTGACACAATAGAGCTATTGCCTGAAAACCCGTTGCCAAAAATAGAAATTACCGACATATCTTTGACTTTGCTTGGCACTGTTACGTTTTTATCTGCTCCTGTATATCCTATAATGTCAACAGCAGACTCGTCCCACTGATTTTTCTTGCAGATAAAATCACCGTCCAAAAAACTGTCAGGGTCGTGCAAATATTCTATAAGTATATTTGCATCTTCAGCAGTATAGGACATGGAAGTATCCGGCAATGTATGCAAAGTTATGTTTGGTGAGTTTACAAAAATATTACCGCCAAATCCTGTTATTTTGCCGTAAATATAAACATCTGTAAGGTTTGGACAGCTAGCAAACATTCGATATGATAAAATATTTACATATTCAGGAAGTATAACCTCTTTTACATGGGGGTTACCTTCAAAGAGAAATTGTCCAATATCGGAAGATATTTTCTCGCCACCTATGGTTTCGGGAATAGTAACTTCTTCGCTACGTCCTATGTATTTTATTAGCTGAGGTTCTCCGTTTTGTAGTCTGTAGATAAAACCATCTTCTTCAAGGTACCCAAGTTCATCTATATACATGCGATGCCAGCTTATTTCGTCTGCTTCTGTTTCGTACAGGTCAGAGACTTGCGCTGCGAGTGGCAATAAGAATTGCAAACTAATAAATAAAAACGTAAGACCGATTACTGCTTTTTTCATTGTTTTCACCTCTTTTTTATAGACACCCTATTTTTAGGATATTCCAGATGTTTAAATTATAACATATAAAAAGCTAAAATACAACGAAATTCATTAAATATTTAATGAATTTCGTGTTTTTTTGAGGTGAATACTATAAAGGGCATCTTTAAAATTAGTAG
>JGI994J12354_10000052_pt1 | contig 98917 bp, 93 predicted proteins | sample IntmicLarv3ML3BL_FD_12354 | JGI IMG/M metagenome (IMG submission 12354) | reverse complement strand
GTTCAGACCCGCCGATTTTTTTATGGCAGGAAAAGTCGGAAACATATTGTCCTTGACGACAATTCCAATAAAGCCTGAATCCATTCTGTCATTTATTTGTGTTGCGCTTCTTACTGCGGCTTTCTGCTTTTTTATCGGCAGAATGAAAACCACCCCCCGTTTTCGCATAATCGGTTTTTCTTCCGCTCTCGTCATTTTTTTGCTCGTGTTCGTATCCAATAGTTACACAAAGGTTTTCAGCGGTCCTATCATCAACGATATCGCGCTGCGTTATTCAAATTATGGTGTTGCACTCGGATTTTTTATGACGACTCCAATTGGCGGCGACAGAGGCGGCACGGTTATTGCTTATGAGGAAGACGATTTCGACATCGAGCTTCCCGAATTTTTGCAGGATGCTGAATACAACGAAGAACTTATGACACAAGTCGTTAATTATATTGAGGAAAATTATATTACAGAATCCGAAAGATCCGATATCAAGCCCAACGTCATTGTCATAATGAGCGAGGCTTTCACCGACCCGACGCGCTGGCCGACCGTGAAGTTTTCGACAGATCCTGTTTCGAATTTACATAAGCTTCAGAAAACCGCACAAACAGGTCGCGTTATTACACCTGCTTTCGGCGGAAGCACCTGTGACCCGGAATATGAGTTTTTGACAGGGAATTCCTTTCAATTTCTTAAGCCGGGCGTAACACCTTATACAATGGCTTCAACTTATATAAACGAAGTTGACGAACGCGCACTTGCCAATGTTTTCAATCAAAACGGCTATAAAACAATCGGACTTCACACACACGACGACAATTTTTATGAACGCAAACCTATTTACCCTCTTTTGAATTTTTCTGAATATTTGTCGCCGTCAGAAATGCCTGATGCAACGTTTAAGGGTTGCTATGCACCTGATTCATATTTAATTTCCGATGAATATTTTACCGATAAAATTATTGAAACGATTGAAAACACTGACGAACCATTGTTTTTATACGCGATTTCTATGCAGAACCATTATCCTTATTGCACCGGAAAATATGAGAAATTAGATGTAAACATTAAAAGCAACGACCTTACCGAAACCCAAAAAGGTTATGCCGACGCTTATTTGCAAGGTGTTTATGACGCCGATAAGCAGCTTGGGCGGCTTTTGGATTATTTGACTGATTCTAAAAATCCAACCGTGGTTTTCTTTTTCGGCGACCATCAGCCCATTCTCGGCGAGCAGAAGAATGAAGTGTTTGAAAAAATCGGCTATCTTAAGGACGGCGCTCCCGTTTCGTGGACATTTGAAGAATATGTCGAAATGCACTCAACACCCTATGTTCTTTGGTCTAATTATGAATTATCCAACCCGAACTATCCTTTGGGCGACATGAGCACATTTTTCATCGGTTCGACACTGCTTGAGGTTTCGGGACTTAATAAAAACTTTTATTTTGAATTTCTCGCGTCGGCTTACACACGGTTCGACGCAATGATGCCGGGGGTTTTTAAAACGAAAGAAGATAAGTTCTCACAGAATCCCGCCGCAAAAGAAAAAATTACGCTTGAATTATTTAAATGGCTTGAATATGACACTGTTTACGGAAATAAATATGTTTATGAAAGGCTTTGCGAGGTGTTGGAATAACAAAAATTTAATATAAGGAGCGATTTACCTTGAAAGCGAGCAAATTGATTTTTATCTTGGCAATTACGTTAATACTAGTGACGGCATGCTCAAGCAACAAAAGTCAAGAAAGCGACACCACCTATTATGTAAGCAGCTCAAGCGGGAACGACAGCAATGATGGGCTTTCCCCCGAGACCGCTTGGAAAACGCTCGATAAGGCTTCAAGCATGACTTATGAACCGGGAAACAGTATTTTGCTGAAAAGCGGCGACACCTTTGAAGAAAAAATGGTCTTAAACGGTTCGGGCACGCTCGAAAAACCGATTCTTTTTTCTTCCTATGGCGAAGGGAAAAAGCCTTTGATTACTCACGACCTTAACGAAGCGTTGATTTCGGGTGCAAACATCAATGGATGGACTGTTAGAGGTTTAGAGCTTTATATGCGTTCGCCCCTGGAAGTTGACTGGTCTGCCGTTGCGTGTGGAATCAGCATCGGATATAACGATATCAATTACAACCCGAATTCGGAGGTAGGGCAGTATTCAAACATTACAATTTCGGACAATGAAATTTATGGACTTAGCAATAAAACAGATTTGAGCTGTATTGGAATCGCAATCGGCGCAGAATTTTTTATCGCAAATTCCGACAATCCCGACGGCGTTTCCGCCGATTATCAGAGAACGCGTGTGTTAGACAACATTACCATTACCGACAACTACATTCATGACGTTGGTTTAGTCGGTATTTATTTTTGTTCCCAAGCAGAAGGTATAAACGCATCTTCGCCAAACGCTTTCAGCAACATTAAAATTGAAAGAAACATTGTTCACGACACCGCCTTACATGGCGTCATGCTTCAAGGTTTGAACAACGGTTCAATTAAGCACAATAAGGTTTATAATACCGGAAAAGCGCAAATCAAATGCAACTGGGGTGTCGGCGCAATGTGGTGCATTGCGAGCAGGAATCTTGAATTTAAGTTTAATGATTTATCAAATGCTCTTGACGCAAGCATGGCTTTTGACGGTGTCGGCTTTGACATTGATTGGGCAAGCGAAAACATTCTCGTTCAATACAACAAGGTTTATGACTGCTATGGCGCGGGAATTGACACAATGTCCAACGTCGGCGGAAAAATTCTTAACAACTATGTTTTCGGCAATAAGGGACTCGGTTTGAGCAACAACATTCTCACAGGGCAAATCACACTCACTGATTTTAACGACGACCAATGGGGTGAATATCCCACGGGTTGTTTTGATGTAACCGTTTCCGAGAATCTTATAGTAGTTGATGTCCCAATTACATATGCGTTCAGCATAAGTGACTGGAATCAACAATGGGCAGGTAACGCGTTCACGAGCAATCATGTTGTTTATAAAGACGGCTCGGGAATATATAATTTGCAAAATATAGCAGAGCCTGAATCTTACGAAGATTTTCCACGCGCATTCGATGAAATTGATTATAATAAATTTTACATGAACGATTCCTCCGAATTTTTAGGTAGATATGATTTTCAAAGACATATCGTCTTCGATTCTTGGAAAGAAAAAACCGGTTTTGATGTTAATTCCGAAATTCTGCCTATTGATGAGACAACTCCCTCTCCCCCCACAAGCTTAATCGCAAAATATGCCGAAAACAAGATGAAGCTGACGTGGCTTGCCCCCGAAGCAGGGGCTGAGAATGTCTGGCATTACAATATTTACCGCTCCGAAGACCCCGATGATTTCCCGATGACTTATTGGCAGACGATGGTCGGAGAATCAAAGACCTGCGAATTTATTGATGAAGAAGAATCTGAAAGCGGCAAAACATATTATTACAGAGTTGAATCCGAAAGCAACTGCGGCATTGCAAGCGAGGAATATGCTTCCGCTTCGGCGGTGTATAAATAAAAAAATTTAAAGGAGAGATGGTTTTGAAAGCGAGCAAATTGATTTTTATCTTGGCAATTACGTTAATACTCGTAACGGCATGCTCAAGCAACAAAAGTCAAGGAAGCGACACAATTTATTATGTAAGCAGCTCAAGCGGAAACGACAGCAACGATGGGCTTTCCCCCGAATCCTCTTGGAAAACGCTCGAACAAGCTTCAAGCAAAACCTATGAACCCGGTAACAAAATTTTATTGAAAAGCGGCGACACCTTTGAAGGGCAAATGCTTTTAAACGGCTCGGGCACAGCGGAAGCGCCGATTCTTCTTTCGTCCTATGGCGAGGGGGAAAAGCCTTTGATTACTCATGACATTGACGAGGGTGCTGTTTTGGGTTTCAACGTAAGCGGTTGGACGATAAAGGGTTTGAAAATGCATCTCAGATCGGTACAAGAACTTGATTGGGACAATGCGGCTTATGGTGTCAGAATTATTTATGACGACATTAAATACAATCCTAATTCGGAAGTCGGACAGTATTCAAACATTATCATTACCGATAATGAAATTTACGGTGTTCCCGACCTTCCCAACCTCAGATGCTCAGGAATTAAAATTGACACCTTTTTCCTTGTCGCAAATTCTGACAATCCTGAGGGTGAGGGTGTCGAATATCAGAAAACACGTGTTTTGGATAACATTACCGTTGTTAACAACTATATTCATGATGTAGGAATGTCGGGCATTATGATTCGGACGATGGCAGAGGGCACAAACGGTTCTTCAACAAATGTATACAATAATGTAAAAATCGAAAGAAACATAGTTCATGACACTTCCGTTCACGGCATCATGCTTCATGGCGCACGCAACGGCACAATGAAACATAACAGAGTTTATGACACAGGAAAATCTACGATAAACACCAACTGGGGACCTGTTGCCATGTGGTGCATAGGTTGTAAGGATCTTGTGGTTCAATTTAACGAACTGTCAGGTGCGCTTGATTCAAGCACAGGCTATGACGGCGCGGGCTTTGACATTGACTGGGCAAGCGAAAACATTCTCGTTCAATATAACAAAGCATATGATTGCTACAGCGCAGGCATTGACACAATGTCGAATTTAGGTGGAAAGATTCTTAATAATTATGTTTTCGGGAATCATGGAAGCGGTGTTGATCACACAAAATCAGGGCAAATTACCCTCGCCGATTTTAATGATGACCAATGGGGCGAATATCCCACAGGTTGTTTCAACAACATCGTTTCGGAAAACCTTATAATCGTTGATGTTCCAATTACATATGCATTCAGCACAAGCGACTGGAATCAACAATGGGCAGGTAATGTTTTCAAAGGCAACCATGTTGTTTACAGAGACGGCGCGGGAATTTATGATTTGCAAGAGATGGCGGTGCCTGACTCTTGGGAGGATTTCCCGTTAGCTTTTGACGAAATTGACAACAATAAGTTTTATATGAACGATCCTGCGGAATTCCTAGGCAGATATGATTTCCAAAGACATATTGATTTTGATTTATGGAAAGAGAAAACAGGCTTTGACGCAAATTCCGAGATTCTGCCTATTAATGACACGACTCCCTCTTCTCCGACGGATTTAACCACGAAATATGAGAAGAACTCGATGAAACTGACGTGGCTTGCGCCCGAAACAGAGGCTGAGGACATTTGGCACTATAATATTTATCGTTCAGAAGACCCGGATGATTTCCCGATGACTTATTGGCAGACTATGGTCGGCGAAGCTAAGACTTGTGAATTTATCGATCAGGAAGAAGCTGAAGACGGCAAGACATATTATTACAGGGTTGAAGCTGAGAACAACTGCGGCGTTACGAGTGTGGAATATGCTTCTGCTTCGGCAGTTTGGGGAAAATAGGATTTTCCTTTTTTGTAATGGAGTGGGGGGGTGGCGCGCCGAGGGCGTCACACCCTACGGGGTTCACCACCCTTTTTTATAATGGAACGGTATGGCACGCAATGATATTAACGTAAAAAAACGAGTGTCGACTTCGTTGCCAACACTCGTTTTTTTATCCTCTCAAAGATTTTTCTATGCCCACCACATTTCTGCAGGTTTTTCAAAAATTAGCACATCATTCAAGAATTTCACGGCTTTTGCCAATCCCTCATCCTGTGACATTAAGCTGTCCTCATGCTCAATGCTGATTGCACCGTCATAACCAATTAATCTCAAAGTCGAAATCATTTCCTTCCACTCGGCGAAATCGTGACCATAGCCGATTGTGCGGAATGACCAGCTTCTGTTTAAAACATCGCCGTAAGCGGTGTTGTCGAGAACGCCGTTCACCTTGACGTTTGCTTCGTCAATATAAGTGTCTTTTGCATGGAAATGGTGAACCGCGCCTTTAAGCGCTTTCAACGATTCCGACGGTTTGATCCCCTGCCAATAAAGATGGCTCGGGTCAAAGTTCGCGCCGATAATATCACCGACAGCTTCGCGCAAGCGCAAAAGCGAGGAAGTGTTGTAAACGGCAAATCCGGGGTGCATTTCAAGCGCAATTTTCGCTACACCATAGCTTTTCGCGATTTCGGTCGCTTTTTTCCAATAAGGAATAAGCACTTCATTCCATTGATAATCAAGAATTTTCGGATAATCATCAGGCCAAGCGCATGTTACCCAGTTCGGATATTTTGCCGTGGCGCAATCTCCGGGGCATCCCGAAAACGTAATTATCGTGTCAACCCCAAGATTCTGTGCCGCCTTGCACGCGTCAATAAAATTTTCATGTGCCGCGTCTGCAATTGTTTTGTCGGGGTGAACGGGATTGTTGTGTATCGAAATCGCCGAAATCCCCATTTCGTATTTCTTTACTAACGCAAGCAATTCGTCGGCTTTTCCCTTGTCCGCCGCAATTTCCTTTGCTTTCAAATGAGCATCACCGGGATAGCCTCCCGCGCCGAGCTCTACCATTTGAACACCGAGACTTTTAAGATGAACGAGTGTTTCTTCAAGTGCTTTTTTGCTGTATAAAACCGTCATTACTCCAAGTTTCATAAGAAACCTCCTTATATAAGTTTACAACGACATAATGTGGTTATAGTTAATCTTCATAGCTTCAAAAATCGGCATGTCAAATTCTTCCTGCTCAACGACAAAATTAGAGCAGCCACCGCTCATCGCCGCCGATATAACGGCTTTGAAATCAATTATTCCATCGTTGAGGTTGCGGCTTAAATTGGTTTTCGGGTCTTTGCATTGTTTAATATGCAAAAGTTCCATACGCCCTTTATATTTTTCGATATAGGGGATAATATCAACACCCTTGCAAGCAAGGAAAAACGTGTCGATTTCCGCCAAAACAAGGTTCGGGTCGGTGTTTGCATATAAAATATCCAAAATATATTCGCCGTCAATCATGTCAAATTCGTGACCGTGATTGTGGTATGCAAACTTCATTCCCGCTTTTTTAATTTCTTCACCAAAAGCGTTGCATTTTTCTGCAAACGCCAATGTCTCATCCATCGTTTCAGGTTTATACCACGGGCAAATCATATACTTTGTTCCGACTGCGGCATTAAATTCTATTTCTTCATGCAAATTATTTTCAAGTTTTTCAAAACCGACGTGACTTCCCATCGCCTTTAATCCACATTCTTTAAGAAGCTTAATCATCTCCGCGGCACTAAGCTCGCCATATCCTGCAAATTCAACGCCCGAATAGCCGATTTCTGCAATTTTTCGAACAGCGGCAGAATAATCCTTCGCGGTTTCTTCCCTTACTGAATATAGCTGAACATTTAACTCTTTTAACAAACCCATTTTTCAGTCTCCTCGATCATTATTTTGTAGTTATTAACTGTTCTCGGTTTTAAAACTCGCCCTATCGGGCACGCCGACGGCATTAAAACCATTCCTCTTCCGCCCGACAAACAGCCGTCATTCAACGCGCCCCTTACTCTTCGGCGGAAATCGTTTTCTTCAAGCGTCTCTATTTCAGACAATTCGATGTTTCCGAACAGCACAACATTTTTGCCCAATCTTTCGCGAACCTCCGCCAGCGTCATGTCGCCCTGCCCCGGCGGTTCAATCGGATCGATTCCTGTATAGCCTATTTCAGCGATATGATCAATTATCCCGCGCAAGTTCCCGTGGCTGTGAATACGTGGGAAACCGCCGTTTCGTTTAATCGCTTCGACTATAGGCTTATCATAACGCACGACATATTCCTCAAACAAATTAGGCGGCAAAAACGGCGCGGCGGCATATTCCGGGCCGTAAATTCTCCACAATCTTCCCGGAACGGCAGCAGAAAACGCCTCGATTTCAGCAAGCCGTCTTTCCGCTATTCGTTCGAGAGCGCTGTGAAACAGGCTTTGCTCGGTCATGGCGACCACAAGATAATCCGCCATGTCAAATAAACCCGCCAATTCACACAAAGGACTGCTTACATCAATTCCAACAATCCCCGCGTCGCCTAAAAGCTTGTCTGCTTCAAACACATGATTCGTGTACGGAATCGGTTTTTTCCATTCGTAAGGAATGCTCATAAAGTGTTCCAAATCATCAGAATCCTTGAATAAACATTCGGTATACCAAACCGTGTCAACATCTTTTCCTCGCATAGAACTCGCCGTAAATGTTCGCCCCGCCAATTCAAGTGTGTAATCGTATTTAATATTACCGTTTGGCAATATCGTCTCCTTACAGACCGACTCCATCAGATTGCTACGATTCTCTGTCGACGCATATCTTAAAACAATTCGGTCAGTTCGGTCTCGCGTCATTTCTAACAATTCTTTCCATGACGGATCGTTGTAAACATTAAATTCGTCGGGGTTGTCGGGGTTTTGGTCAATGCCGTTCAATTCATAGAAACAAACAGCCGGGCGATCCGCCTCTTTTCCGCATATAATATTTCCCAAACGTTCTTTTCTTGTCATAAAACATTAAAATGTCACTAACTGACCCGTTCTTCCCGAAGTGTAAACCGCTTCAAGAATTTGAGACACTACAAGCGCCTGCTCGGGCAGAACCGTCGGTAATTTTTCTTTTCTGATTGCGTCGATAAAACTCATTGCTTCTATTGTTGCGGGATCTGTCGTGCTTCCGCCTTCAAAGAAAGCAACGCCGCCACCGTTCATGTCGGGTGTTTTTTCGTAAAGTCTTCCCAAATCGTCGCCGTTAAATTTCAAGCCTTTCATTGTGTCAGCGCCGCCCTTTGTTCCGCAAAGCTGTGTTGTCGCTTCGTGGTAAAGAAGAGTGTTAAGCGCCCAGCTCGATTCAAGGCTGACTGTTGCACCGTTTTCCATTATAATAAAACCAAACGCCGAATCTTCAACCGTATATTCTTTCGGATCCCACGGACCGAATACGTTTCCGCACACGCCGTTGTCGTTCAATTTTTTATATAATGTTCCCATAACGCTCTTGGGTTTGTAGTTGTTCATCATCCAAAGGGTGAGGTCAAGCGCGTGTGTTCCAATGTCAACCAACGGACCGCCCCCCTGCTTTTCTTCGTCAAGGAAAACACCCCATGTCGGAACTGCTCTGCGTCGAAGTGCCCATGCTTTTGCGAAATAAATTTCGCCTAAATCGCCGCGTTCACAAGCCTCTTTCAAATATTGGCTTCCCGGCGCAAAACGTGTCTGATAACCGATTGTGAGCAACTTTCCACTGCGTTTGTTCGCTTTTATGTAAGCATCATACATCAATTTTGCATCTGCATATGTTTTCGCCATCGGCTTTTCGCACATAACGTGTTTGTCAGCCTCCAGCGCAGCGACAGAAATCTCGCAATGATCTTTGTTCGGTGTGAGAACGTAAATGATGTCAATAGCTTTGTCCTCAAGCATTTTGCGATAATCTAAATAAACTTTCGCATCAGCTGTGCCATATTCTTTAGCGGCGGTGACAGCTTTTTCTTCAACTATGTCGCAAAACGCAACCATTTCAACATCTGGTACTTTCTTGATGGACGGCATATGCTTTCCGAAAGCAATTCCGCCGCATCCGATTATTCCTGCTTTTAAAACTGTTGCCATTGTAAAATCCTCCTTGGATTTGAATTATTTTAAATTCATACTATCATACGCTTAAAAATTTTGCAAGATGAAATTAGTATGTTTTTATTATGTTAAGAACATTGACTTTATGTGTGGTTTGCGCTATTATTAACGCAAATGCCAAGTCATTTTTAATAAAAATTTAAAAGTTTGGAGAAAACAATGTATAAAAAACCATTTGACAGAAAAGCTGCGGCCGCAAAAAGACCATTTATCAAAAAAAATTCGGATAGTAAGGTTAAAACCCCTGTCGATAAAAAAGCCCCCGAAGAAAACGATAATTCATTCGTTGAGGAAAATTTAAAGCTAATCGGACGGAACGCTGTTTTGGAAGCACTTAAAAACAATGTGCCGATTGACAGAATTTTTATTAAAAAGCCTGATTCAGACGAAACAACACCCGCCAGATTGGAAGGAACGCTTCGCGTAATCGAAGCCAAAGCCAAGGAAAACCGCATTATTACGGCGTTGGTCACAAAAGAAAAATTAGATTCATTATGCGAAGATGAAGACAGCAACCACCAGGGTGTGGTCGCTGTTTGTCCTGCTTTCCCCTACTTTGAGGTCAGCGACATTCTTAATTTTGCAAAAGAAAAAGGCGAAAAGCCATTTGTCATCGTTCTTGACGAATTAAACGACCCGCACAATCTCGGTGCTGTCATCAGAACCGCTGACGCTTGCGGTGCTCACGGCGTAATAATCCCCAAACGCAGGGCTTGCGGATTGACGGCGGGTGCTGTAAGGTCGAGCGCGGGTGCGGCGGCGTATGTTAAGGTAGCACGCGTTACTAATATCGTCAACACTCTTAACGAGCTTAAAAAACAAGGTCTTTGGATTGCCTGCGCCGATTTTGACGGCGAAAGTCTTTATGAAGCTCCGCTTACAGGCGCTCTTGCCATAGTTATCGGCGGCGAGGGCGGCGGTATCGGACCTCTTGTTAAGAAAAACTGTGATTTCACCGTGAAAATTCCGATGAAGGGCAAAATTTCGTCACTTAATGCGAGTGTTGCCGCTGCTGTCGTAATGTATGAAGTCGTCAGACGCAGTCATGCGTAAGCAAAAACGAGGACACTATCTTCTCGTCGACGGCTATAATATTATTCACGCTTCCGACGAGCTTAAATCACTTGCCGAAGCCTCGCTTGAGCTTTCGCGCGATAAGCTGATTCATATTTTGCAAAATTATCAAGGCTTGCGAAAATATGAAATCATTGTTGTTTTCGACGCTCATTTGGTTAAAAACTCCTTGGGTGAAATTTTAAATTGCGGTAATTTGACCGTGATTTATACGCGTGAAGCAGAAACCGCAGACAACTACATCGAGCGTGCATCGCGGGAAATGGCCGCCGAATATGACGTGACTGTTGCAACAAGTGACGGCTTAGAACAAATAATTATTACAGGTTCGGGTGCGAGAATCATGTCGGCACGCGAGCTTCTTGCGGATATTAAGGATGCTGAATTGTTTATTAAGGAAAAACTCGAAGCCATACGCCCGATTAAGAATAATCAGCTTTTGGATAATTTGGACGGCGATGTTTTGGAAACATTGGAAATGATGCGAAGAAGTTAGGGGAACCACTCTATGCACGAAAACAAAACATTATACATAGCAGATCTTGACGGAACTCTTTTGAATCAAAACGCCGAACTTTCGAGACACACTACGGATGCTTTGAATCGATTGATTTCGATTGGTCTTAACTTCTCAGTTGCAACAGCAAGAACAGCGGCAACCGCTTTTAAAATATTAGAGTTTGTTCAATGGAAAGTTCCTATTGTTCTGCTTAACGGCGCACTTATCTATGATGTTGAGCAGAAGAGATATGTTCAGGTGTTATCACTTTCACCTCAAATTGTCGCAAAAATCATATCAACATTGCAGGGGTTGAATATGACAGGACTTATGTATCAGCTTAAAAACAGTGAGCAAATAACATATTACGAAACTCTCGGACACAAACCGCTTCGTGATTTTATGGAAGAGCGAATTATTCGTTATAATAAGATTTTCAACAAGGTTAACTTCAAAGATGTGCCATCGGAGAACATAATTTATTTTACAATGATTGACACACATGACAAAATCCAGCCTGCTCATTCTGCCTTTTCCGGAATCCCGGGTATATGCTTGTCTATGTACAAGGACACATACAGCTCTGATTTGTGGTATTTGGAAATACACAATGACAAGGCGACCAAACAAAACGGCACTCTCTATTTGAAAGAACATTACGGCTTTGAGCGAATCGTCGGTTTTGGTGACAATCTCAACGATTTACCGCTTTTTGCCGCTTGTGATTTGTGCGTAGCGGTTGAAAACGCGAAAGATGAAGTGAAAGCCGCCTCCGATTTTGTTTGCGGAACGAATGAAAGCGATGGGGTTGTGAAATGGATTGAGGAATGGATGCTGAAATGACTACTGTTTATTTTATCAGGCACGCAGAGGCGGATAATTCCGTTCGTGACGGCAGAATCAGACCATTGACCGAAAAGGGTATGAACGATCGTGCTTTGGTAACAACGTTTTTACAGGACAAGAATATTGATGTCGTCTTCTCAAGTCCGTTTAAACGCGCTGTTGACACGCTTGCAGACTTCGCAGCGCAAAACTGTTTTGAAATAAGAACGGTTGAAGATTTTCGCGAACGCAAAAGCGATAATAATATGGGTAAACAAAACACAGACTTTGCTGCGTTTATGGAAAAGCAATGGGCTGATTTTAATTATACATTTTCAGATGGGGAATGTCTTTCGGATGTGCAGAAAAGGAACATTGCCGCATTAAATAATATTCTACTCGAAAACAAAGGAAAAAACATCGTCATCGGAACACACGGCACATCATTATCAACCATTATAAATTACTATGACAAAGCTTACGGGTTTAAAGATTTTATGAATATGGTTAATATTTTACCTTGGGTAGTGAGAATGGATTTTATCGATTGTAATTGCGTCGTAATGGAAAAAATAAATTTATTTACCGTGGCGGCAAACGACTATAGTCGTTTTAGGTAAAGAAAGGATATTATCAAAATGAAATTTTCTATATTTTTATTCATACTGATTTTTTCAGTTTCTCTGTCTACAACCGATTACGAAGAAGCAAGTTTCATTGATGGGCAGGTTATTGATCTGCAAAATTTTGAAATAATGTCTGAAATCTATTATGATTATCTTACTTCCTTAGGTCAAATCGAAACAACAGGAAGCCGTAGCATAGGTAATCCGAATATAACATGGGATGTCAAAGAATTATATTATTATATTGATGATTTCAACTATGACGGAATTTCAGACTTGGCGGTTTCTGCCGAAGAACGCGACAGCTGCGGCATAGTGATCTTCACTTATAGAAACGGATTGATTGAAGAGCTTTTTTCATATGGCATGCCATACAGTGCAGGAACCGAAATATTAACACTTGCAAAATACCGAGATAGATACGGAATATTAAGCTATAGAGACAATTCCACACGACCTTTTACTTTTCGCAACATAAACCCTGATGGAACGGTCGAAGCCATTCTTCGCGGAAATTGTTTTGGCTCTGAATTTGAATATACAGATGATTATAATTTGTTTTGTGAAATTGAGCCGGTGGTTTTTTACAATATTGAGAAGCTTGAAAACTAAGGAGCAATCTATGAATTACAAAAACTCCAAATGGACCAAACAAATTCTTGCTCTTCAACACGACGACGGAAGCTGGGGTCATTTTCATTCGCTGAGCATTCCAACTAAAGCGCGACCCTTGACTACCGAGCAGGCCATGCGAAGACTTCGTATTCTTGGATTTACTAAAGATGATGAGCCGATTAGCCGAGTTATGCGCTATATGGAAGAAAATCTTTTAAATACTAACCCCACGGTGTTTCACGAGAAAGCTCACGATTCCAAAACATATGGAGATTTAATGCTTGCTGCTTGGTTGTACTTATTCGATAATACAAACGAACTCGCGCTTACAGTTGTTCACAAATGGGTACGAATTATTGAAGCTGCATTTTCAATTGGCTCATATAATCATGAATCATATATTTCTGAATATGAAGCTGCATTAAATGTAAAACTCAACCCTAAAGCCGGATGTCTTTCGAATTTCGTTGTGTCTTATCAAATTGCGTTGTTGCAAAATGTTCTTTCGCCTCGAACAGAAAGTTTGATGCTCGATTATGTCCTTTCACACCAAAATGGAATTTATTATATTTACAACAAACCATTGAACATATTGCCTGAAATCTTTGCCTCCCGAGAAGCAAGTCATTATTTAGCCGCTATCGAATTATTGTCCGGTTATTCTCAATCAGCCGACAAATTATCATTCATTGCTGAATGGTTAATGAAAAATCGTGACAATGGCTTTTGGGATATGGGTACGACAGCAAAAGATGGTGTATATTATCCTCTATCCGATTCGTGGCGCAATGTTGAAGACCGAAAACGAGATTATACTTACCGCATGGAAAAATTATTAAGTGCAATTGGATAAAGTTTATGCAAGGAGTGATTTCAATGAACCCCACCCCCTTTGAACCCCTGCCCGACGAAGCAATCGTCACGCTAATCCAAGCCGGCAACAGCAACGCTTTGGATTATCTTTTATCAAAATACAAAAACATCGTCAAAATTAAAGCCCGCGCCTATTTTTTGATAGGAGCAGATCAGGACGACATTATTCAAGAGGGAATGATTGGTCTTTATAAGGCAATCGTTGAATTTGACGGCGTTAAGTCACCATTTTTTAAACCGTTTGCCGAGCTTTGCGTTTCAAGGCAAATGTTTTCGGCGATTAAAACATCTCAGCGGCTTAAACACTCGCCGTTAAATAAATATGTCCCGTTGGACGGTCAACTCGACGAGCTGACCGACCCGGAACATATTTTCATCGATAAAGAAAGCAAAAATTATATTGAAGCCGAAATTTCGAAAGCTCTCAGCCCTTTGGAGAAGCATACTTTAGCACTGTTTCTCGCAGGTGAAAGCTATGCTGATATAGCTTCGATTCTTTCAAAAGACGAAAAGAGCATTGACAATGCGCTTCAGCGTGTTAGAAAGAAAACCGCTAAAATCGTCTTTTTGCGAAACTCTGAATAACGATTTTTGTTACTCTTCTTCAGCGAACATTTCTTTCCCCACGCCACACACGGGACATTCATAATCGTCGGGAAGCTGCTCAAACGGTGTTTCGCCGTCATATTCATATCCACAGACAGTACAAACATATTTTTTCATAAATAATTTCCTCCTACAAATGTGGCGCGTTTTTTGACGCCTTGCCTTTAACTACCGTTCTGTAATATTCGTAAGTTATCGGTTTGCCGTTCAATTCCTCATCTGAAGTTTCAACGACCTCGGCGACAAACAACGTGTGTGTCGTCGTTTCCGAAGAGCTTATAACCTTACATTTAAAATTTGTGCAAATGTTTTCTTCCAAAATCGGAAGCCCATCCGAATCCAAACGATATTTCCGCCCGTCCAGTTTGTCGAAATCACGCCCCGATTTAAAACCGAGACCGCCAATTTGAATCAATGTCGCATTCTCATTAAAAACCGAAACGGTAAACAAACCGTCATTTTTCAAACATTCGTTTGTAAAATTGACGTGATTAACACAAACGCAAACGCACGGCGGTTCGGTTGTCACTTGAATGAGCGCGTTTACAACCGACGCATTTGCCCTTCCATCGGGGGTTTTTGTACCTATGGCATATAAACCGTAGGATATAGCGCCGAACACATTATTATTCATAACCATCATCCTTTTCAGATTTCACGGTTTTCTACCTGTTCGCGAATTTTTCATTGTAAGCAGCTATTTCAGCATCAAGCAACTTGTTTTCAGTTTCGATGTATGTAGCGTACGGCATGCCGTTCAGGAATTTCTCATAGGTGTTTCCCAAACCGTCTTCTTTGGCATGCGTTCCCTTAAACGGATTTCTTACACCTGGAAATTCGCAAAGTCTTTGAACAGGATTTGCCGTGATTGCCCAATAATAATCTTGATCTTCTTGTTCAAACCGATCAACACTCGCTTTAATTCCGTCCGCCATTCCGTTGCACATATATTGAGCTAAAACGATAGATGCTTTAATGTTTTTACCTGTTCTTGGAACAGAGAACATCCAGCCATTCATTGAAGTAGGCGAAGCTCCTCCCGTTGGTGACGCGGGATAGGGAACATATTCTCTTTCGCCGTTTAAGAATTTCTGAAGCATTTCCTCTTCAACAATTTCGGTTACTTTTGTGCTTGTTATAAGGGCTATATCGCCGCTTGTGTTGTTGCGCCACTCAGCCGCACCGCTCATGCCGAGAGGAATGTTATATACTGTTTCATAAAATTTGAAATAATCGGTTGTGCCTTGGCTTATAAAGGTGTTTGTGAGCATTCCGCTTTCATTAAGCTCATACGCCGTTGCGCCGTAATAACCCGGGAAGTTGGTTTCTACACCCAACAACGCGCGAACCTTCGTAATTGACGCATACTCAAGAATTTTTTCAAAATTCCATTTGCCTTGTTCGTAAAGCTCTCTGGGTGTTTCAAGTCCCAAAAGTTCAAAATCCTTGGGATTATAAACCATCAGGTCAACTTCCTGCATTCCTTCATTAGCTATTCCGTAATATTCATTAAGGAACATGGTATTTTTCATGAATTCTTTATCGTAAAAAGAGTCTTCCCAGTCAATATACGCCGAAAGCGGCGTATAAAGTCCTGATGTCAGCATTTTATCGGGCAAGTGTGAAATTGCGACAAATTGCAAATTCCATATTGTTCCCGCAGCTATGTTTGACGCCATGTCCCCCTCAGGGTCGTCACCGTACATTCCGCCTGTTTTATTTGTAACAGCAACGCCCATTTCTTCGGCGAATTTATCGATTCCGTGCTGATATCCTATCATATATCCGCGTTGTTTGAACTTCGCGTAAGAACGAACATCAATCGAGGTTATGCTTGACCAATCGATTTCCGCTGCGGGATCTTCAATCTTTGTCGGATCGTAATTCGATGACACAAATTCCTCGGGAACTTCCTTAACTTGAGTTCCTTCCTCTCCACCTGTTCCCTCTGTCGCTTCCGGTTCATCAGGAATTTCAGTTGGGTCTTCCGCGACAACAGTCTCTTTCGGTTTTTTGTTTCCACTTTCATTTCCATCGCAAGCGACAATCCCCACCACAAGAGTCATAGCCGCGGCAAGTGCCAAAATTCTTTTCACATTTACTTTAAATTTCATTTTGTACCCCTCTCTTTTATTATTTTTTTACTTATAACTTTGTTTTCCAAAGCCCGTGAATGTTGCAATATTCATATACTGCTACAGGCTTATCACCGACACAAACAAACACGGCGCTCGGTTCGTCTCCCGCTTTAAGAGATTTTCTTTGCCCTCCGTTTTCGGTTTCAACATAAATAAACATAATTTGGTGTGCTTCCTCCATCGGGTGAGGTGCACTCCCGACAGACACCTTGAGCGTGTCGCCTGTATTTTCAACTACTGGAACGTGCTTCTCTTTGCTTGCGTCAACCATATTCGGAACAAGCTCCGTCATGTTTTCGCCACAGCAAAACAACGGAACACCTTTGTTAACCACCAAGCCTATCAAATTTCCACAATGCTTACAGCTGAAAAACTTTTGATTGCTCATGTCTTTCCTCCTTTATTCAATTTTTTTACTCCCCGTAATAAATCTCCTTTATTTCTTCCGTATATTCTCCGTCCTCATTGTAAATTATCAGCGGCGGCAACACCTTTGCCCCACCCTTGCCCGCTTTCAATGCCTCAACAAGCACAAGTGCCGGCGGCTTGTCAATTCTTGCGTGAACAAATTTTATGTTTTTCACTTCTATTCCGTGTTCGCGTGCTTTGCACAAAATGTCGGTTATTCTTCCCGGTCTGTGAACCATATAGAACCTGCCGCCATATTTCAAGAGCCTTGATGCACTTTCCAAAACATCGTCAAGCGAGCAACAAATCTCGTGCCGCGCAATTGCTTTCGAGGAAGCTTCGCCGCTGTTTGTTTGCCCTTCAAGCGGCATATACGGCGGGTTTGAACACACAACATCAAACGAAGAATGACCATAAATCGAAACCGCGTTTTTTATGTCACCCGTGTCTATTTTTATTTTATCCGAAAGAGAGTTGAGAATCACACTTCTATGCGCCAATTCCGCGCTCTCCCGTTGAATTTCCAATCCTGTAAAATGCTTACCTTTAGTTCTTGCCGCCAAAAGAATCGGAATTATCCCGTTTCCACAGCCAAGATCTATTACTCTTTCTTTGTGCTTCACTTTGCAAAAAGACGAAAGTAAAACCGCATCAATTCCGAAACAAAATCGTTCCGGATCTTGAATTATCATATATCCGCCGCGCTGCAAATCCTCAACACGTTCGTTTTCGTTTATTATAACATTATTAATTTTCATCCGTTTCTGCATTAACTTTAGTTTCTTTATTGTCTTTAACTTCGGCATTTTTGTGATTTTCGGCACGCCTTGCCCCGCTCGTTTTCAACACCTTTATTTCATCAACGGAATAGGTGTTAACCGATATTTCATATTCCTTATCTTCTTGATTGTCCGAAAGCTGTGCTTGCATTCTCGCTTGATTCTGCGCTTGCTGACGTCTTAAAACCTGAGGTTGAGCCGCGCTCTTCTTCACGCGCACAGCGACACGCACAAGCTGACGCAAAACACTTACGCTCAAAACATTCCCATCACCGTCGGGAGTTTTCACAAAATCGCCTTCGTTCGGAAGATTTCGGTTTAGATATTCGTAAGTATCCTCTTCATATTTAAGGCAACACATCAGTCTTCCGCAAATTCCCGATATTTTTGTCGGATTGAGCGACAAATTTTGATCTTTAGCCATTTTAATCGAAACAGGTTGAAAATCGTCAAGAAATGTCGCGCAGCAAATCGATCTTCCGCAAATTCCTATGCCATTCATAAACTTGGTTTCGTCGCGTGGACCAATTTGTCTCAATTCAATTCGCATACGGAAAACCGACGCCAAATCCTTTACCAATTCTCTGAAATCCACGCGCCCATCGGCTGTGAAATAAAAAATTATTTTGCTTAAATCAAAAGTAATTTCGACATCCACAAGATTCATTTCCAAGTTATGTGCCGCTATTTTTTCTTCACAAACGACAAAAGCTTCTTCAACGCGCTTTTTGTTTTGCTCATACTGCGTCTCATCTTCGGCGGTCGCCTGGCGCAAAACCTTTTTAAGCGGTTGAATGACAGCGCTTTCCGGAACAAATCTGTTTCCGCTTTCAATTATGCCATATTCAACACCGCGAGCTGTTTCAACAATCGCCGCACCATTTCTTTCAAATTTTTCGCCGCAGGGGTCAAAGTAATAAATTTTTCCTGCCTGTTTGAAACGAATGCCTATTATTTCTATTTCTTTTAGGTTATCATCTGTATTGTTTTCCATTATAATCTCCTACTCGTTTTGTTATAAAAAATAATATCACATATTAAAACCGTTATCAACTTATTTTTATTACAGTTGTTTCAAAACCGACAATATATCATTGGTTTTTTCAACAGCGAAATCTGCCCCTGCTTTTTTCAATGTCTCTTCATCAAATGTTGTCATTACTCCAACACAAGACATTCCCGCCGCCTTTGCCGCACGACAGCCCGCTATTGCGTCTTCAACCACAACACATTGGTTCGGAATGCCGTTCAGTTTTTCACAAGCCATAAGAAACCCCTCCGGGTCAGGTTTATGTTTTGTAACATCGCTTCCCGTTATAACAGTGTCGAAATCAGATTTCGAAAGACCTATACATCTCAAATTTATTTCGACCTTAACATCGTCCGCAGCAGAAGCCACCGCCAATTTATAGTTCTCGTCTCTCAGTTTTTTCATCAATTTATTAACGCCGTCATAAACCTTAACATTTTCTTCAGCAGTTTCCCCGTAGATTGCATAGGTTTCATCTTTCATTTCCATGCAAAATTCAATGCCATGCTTTTCGGCGACACCACCTATTGCCCGCGCCTCGCCCATGCCTGTAAACGGCAGAAAATCCTCGTGTGAAACGATTACCCCTTTTCGTTCAAACATTATCATTGCGGCATTGCGAAGAGCTTCCTCAGAATCTACCAGCACTCCATCCATATCAAAAATTATATATTTTATCATTTTGCACCTACCCTTTACTCAAAAAAAGAGGCGTTGATTTTGCCAACGCCCCTTTGTGAATTATACGTTCATTGCTTTGTTTACTTCCTCGGCGAAATCTTCAACCTTCTTTTCGATTCCTTCACCTTTTTCAAACACTGCAAATTTCGCAACACTTGCGGAAGCTTCGTTTTCTTTGAACACACCCTCAAGATATTTGCCGATTGTCAGCGATTCATCCTTAACATATTCTTGGTCGAGCAAGCAAATCTCTTTAAGACGTTTCGCGATTTTGCCGTCAATCATTTTTTGAACGACTTGTTCAGGCTTCGGCTTGCCGTCTTTTTCAATTTGTTCTTTCGTTTGAGTTGTTATAATTTCTTTTTCCTGTTCAAGGAAACCCGGATCAACCTCGGCATTGCTGACATAAAGCGGGCGCATTACACAAATTTGCATGCAAGCGTTTTTAGCGGCCTCAAGCATGGCGTCGTTTGTGACATCACTTGCAACTTGGATAACAACCGCAACCTTACCTTCCATGTGAATATATTTCTGGAAGAAACCTGCGCCGTCAAGGGTAAGCTTTTCAAAACGTCTGAGCCCGATGTTTTCGCCATAAAGAGCGATTTTTGTTTTTATGGCGTCGTCAACTGTTGCGTCATCGCTGAAATTCCAGCTTTCTTTAATGAAAGCGTCAACATCTTTTGCGTTTGATTTAAGAACGGTTGTCGCAAGATTTTCAACGAAAACACGATATTCCGGAGTTTTCGCAACAAAATCTGTTTCGCAGTTTACTTCAACAACAGCTGCTGATTTGCCGTCATCCGCAATAAGCGCCAATACAAGTCCCTCGGCGGCAATACGTCCCGCTTTTTTCGCAGCTGATGCAAGACCTTTTTCACGCAAAATCACGACTGCTTTCTGAATGTCGCCGTCGGTTTGATCAAGCGCCTTTTTGCAATCGGTCATACCCGCGCCTGAAATTTCTCTTAATTCTTTTATTTGAGCTGGTGTAACAGCCATAGAAATGCCTCCTGTATATTAATATTCCGTTGTCTCTTCGTTGTAATTATCATCGTTATCATCATAATCGCCGTCATCGCCTGCATCATAAGCCTCGCCCTGCTTAGCTTCGATTACAGCATCAGCCATTTTGCTTACAATGAGCTTGATTGCGCGAATAGCGTCGTCGTTTCCGGGAATGACAAAGTCTACTTCCTCGGGGTTGCAGTTTGTGTCAACAATGGCGCAAATCGGAATTCCGAGCGAGTGAGCCTCGAGAATCGCGATATGTTCCTTACGCGGGTCAACTACGAAAAGCACATCAGGTATGCGAGTCATATATTTTATGCCACCGATGTTTCTGTCAAGTTTTTCTTTTTCGTGCATGATTTTAGCGACTTCTTTTTTCGGAAGCGATTCTAAAACGCCGTCCTGCTCCATCTTCTCTATCTCTTTGAGTCTCTTAATTCTCGTTTTGATAGTTCCGAAGTTTGTAAGCATTCCGCCGAGCCAACGCTCGTTGATGTAATGCATTCCGCATCTTTCGGCTTCTTCTTTGATGGATTCCTGGGCTTGCTTTTTTGTTCCTACAAAAAGAATTTCACCATTGTCTTTAATGATGTCACCGATTGCATAATAAGCATCGTCAATCTTGCGAACCGTTTTTTGCAGGTCGATGATGTAGATTCCGTTTCTTTCGGCGAAGATAAATTCCTTCATTCGAGGATCCCACCGTTTTTTTTGGTGTCCGAAATGCACACCTGCTTCAAGAAGCTGTTTCATTGCTATAACGCTCATAATTTAACCTCCTCCGCCGCCCCGAGCAGGACTGCGTGTGTATTTTTTCTCGCAAGAACGGATTATAACACAACAAGTTCCTCATTGCAACAAAAATTTATCGTTTTGACAATAGATCTGTCCCGAAACCCGACTTTTTACCGAACCAATTTCGGTCACTCGATAATAAACCAACTTATTCTCTTTCTTTCTGTTTCTTCGCCGTTTATGCGAGTGATTTCAGCAACAGTTGTGCCGTTGTCACCGGCGTCGTTTCTTTCTTCATATGTTTCGCGTCTTACCGTTACAACCGAAACAAACGGTACACTTCTTGAAATGACCAAGGATGCTCCCAGCTTCAGTTTTGAGGGATCTTGATTCAAATCGGGATTCAACATATAAATATCATCTAAAGACATCTCATGCTTTTGTGCTATTCCCCAAAGGCTGTCACCCTGCCTGACATTATATGTAACCTCCTCGCGTTTTTCCTCTGTCAAAACCGCTTTTGCTTTTTCTGTAGTTTTGATTCCACTTTTTTCAACATATATATCCTCAACAGTTATGTTTTCAAGAAAATAAACGCTCGCATCCTCAAGAAAATAAGTCTCTTTGATTTCTTTCATCACGCTTTCAGCCTCGCCCGCATTCTTCAACACAACAGACTGCTTGCCGTCAACATTTATAACCGACGCTAAAACCCTATATGTAAATTTTTTATAGACTTCTCCGATAATATATGCCTCTGTGACGAAATTTTTAGACTTTGCATGAACACGTTTAGCCGTAAGTGTCTCGTTTACAATAACTTCACCCTCATCGCTCTTCAGCTTCACAAGTGCCTTTTCATGAATGTCTTCAGCGGTAATGGTTATCCCCTTTACAACGCCAAGCGGAACAGTGCTTCCGCTTATGTAAATTTCTGTGCCGTTCAATCGTTTGGAGAAATAGACAATCATAATAATAATAACAGCGACTGTCGTGACACCGAAAGCCACCGCCAGCGCTTTCATTACAGATGGACTGACAGGCGGAGTGTTGTTGTTTCTTTGAGAACTTTTTTGAGGAGTTCTTTGCGTCTTTCTCACAACAGTTCCTGTTCCTCTTCTGCGATTATTTTCATTAGCGGGCATAATTTACCTCCTTAAGCAACGATTATGGTTTTAGCATAATGTAATTTTGTATAGCTTATTTCAATTTTCATTCCTACCGATAATTTCACGGCTCCTACTATGGCTGTGCCGGAATCATATTTGAAAGTTTCATAAACGCCGTTTGAATAGAGCGTAAACATTGACGCACCCGCACTGTAAATCGTTCCTTTTGCCGAATTCAAAACGTCATTTATCATATTGCTTTGTGAATCGGTTGACTTGTTTGATTCCCTTGCATCAAGCCTTTCAATTCCGAAATTTTTCACGGTCACATCAATCTCATCGTTAACGCGCAAATCGGAATAACCTGCACCTTTTGAGTTTCTGAAAATCATCGAAATCGGATTAATTGAAAACTCATAAAATGTTCCTTCAAAATCAGCGACGACGATGATTGTTTCTTTCGGCATGTCGCTTATAATTCCCGCGACAACACCGGCGACGGAAGCGCTCGTTGAACCAATCTCAACATAAACAGCTTCATTGTTTAAAACTTTTATTGATATTGAATCGCCTGTTTTTATTTGAATAAATAAAGAATCCTGACCATCTTTTACAATTTTGCAATCCTTGGACAAATTATAAGCGTTTCCTGTTTGAAGCTCAATAACCTGTTGTGTTCCCAAGGTTTTTTTAGCCTTTACTGTTCCTCCGACATTGGCGCCTCCGATGTTTGATGAACTTCCGCCGGCGTCGACAGCTGTTATAATATTATCTTGAATGGCAAATGTCATTGCCATTCCTTGTTTTAAACTCGAAAAATCGGAATTTGATTTGTTTACTGTAACAGACGCGCTGTTTGAAACATAAAAAACTCTGTTATTAAAAAAGCCCTCGTCAGATTTTATTAAAATCGCCCGAAGCGGCGGATATGTTCCTAATATCGAACCTTGCACCATCACGGAAGCCTGTGATGTTTCGCCCGCTTCTTGAACATTCGGGAAAAGATCCTGAACCGGAACAAGCGGAAGCACACTATTTAACATGGCCGCCGCGACTGCCTTTGAAACAATTCCCTTAGGGTTGAATTTTCCCGTGGCATCACTCGAAATTAAACCCAGAGATTTCATGTGGTAAACATGCGGCTTTCTTTTTTCCGAAATTTGATTATCATCGCTAAACGGCTCTGTGGGAGTCTGCTCAGTGAGAGCTTCGCTTTCTCGGTTGATTAACCTCACTAAAAAAACGCACAGCTGTTCCTTTGAGAGCGTCGACAATTTATCAGTTTCGCCATCGGTTCTGCAAAACGAAAACAAATCCTCTTTTATGTATATTCCTTTGTGAAGAAGATAGGCTATCTCGCTGTTTACGGAAGAATCCCAGCTTTCATAGCGTGCTGTGAATTTATTTATATAATCCTTATGAATTTCATATATACCGCTGTATTCCGCCGTATAACCTGCGGCTTTTGCTAACGCTGAGGACAATTTGAAACTGTCAATGTAATCGTTCGGCTTGAAATTTCCTGTTGAATCACCTGTGATATAACCCTTTTCAGACACATTCACAATGGCATTGAAAGCCCAATGTGATTCTGGCAAATCTTCAAAAGCCGCTGCGAACACACCATCTGTCAGCATGACCGCAGTCACTGCAAACAACGCGACCGACGATATAATTTTATTTTTTAACCTCATATGTACCCCCCACTTATCTAATTAATCATCGGTGACCTAAACCACCAAAGAAATCACTCGCGATTTCTTGTCAAAACTTTCATTCAGGCATTCGGCAATGTCTTTTTCTGTTACATTTTGATAAGCCGAAAACAAATCAATTATATCAAAATTTTTCACAAAACAATCAACCTGCACGTTTGATATTGAATTTGTATAATTAAAAAGCCTTGCAAAACGCCCGATGTTTTTCTTTTTTACCGTCTCAAAACGATCAATGCCGTGAATTTTCAACTTTTCTATGTGGCTATAAATCATTTCGGAAACCTTTTCACAACTTTCAGAAGTTCCGCCGAAAATGCTGTGTCCATAATCTGTGCCGCACATATAATCAAAAGAAAAATTTTTGTCAATTAAATTCATGTCATACATTTTATTATACAATTCGCCGCTTTCACCGGCAATAATATCTACAGCCATCTTCATCGCGACGATTTTTTTATGGCTCGGGTAATCCGAAACAAAATCCTTATATCCAATGTAAAACTTAGGCTTTGCCACACCCATTTCACGCTTTGCGTAAGAAGATTTTATCTTCCCTTCATCACTATTATAAAATCTTTTTACGTTTCCCGCGTTACGCGAACAAGAAGAAAACTGTTCGCTTACAGAATTAAAAACAAATTCCAAATCAACGTCACCGACACATATTACAGCAATATTCGACGGTTTATAAAAATCGTTGTAGAGGTTGCAAAGATTGTCCTTAGTAATTTTTTGCACCGATTCTCGCGTTCCTGCGATGTTTCGGCTTACAGTATGATTTTTATACATCGCGCAGAGCATTTGAAAATAAACAATCCAATTCGGATCATCGTCATACATATCAATTTCCTGCTTTATTATCCCTTTTTCGGCTTCTATGTTTTCGTCGGTGAAATAAGGTGTTGTCACAAAATCAAGCAAAAGCCCAAAGCCTTTCTCGAAATTATTCGCACAGCTAAAATGATATGCCGTCGAATTAAAGCTCGTAAACGCGTTCACTTCACAACCAAGCCTTGAAAATTCCTCGATAACATTCATGTTTTCATCTTCAAACATTTTATGTTCAAGAAAATGTGCTGTTCCCGGCGGAATTTCTTGTCTTTCTCCGTTTTTTTCATATAAAACGTCAGCCGAACCACAACGCACACAAACAGCCGCGTGTTTTTCGACAAAACCTTTCTTAGGAATTATATAACATTTAACACCTGATGGCAATAGTTTAATAAGAATCTTCTCGTCCGAAAATTTGTTTATTTTTGTCATCATATTACTTCACTCCTCGGTAATAACGAATAGTATGTGTCGATGCAGGCATCTTTTACAGCGTTCACAACACCGTCCTTTGTCGCTTTTGAAATTCTATTGACTATTTCCGCTATGCTGTCACTGTCTTCAAGCATATGTTGTGTCAGGCAAAAATCCATTAGGTGTGACTGATAATCGGACACACTTTCAAACCGTTTAATAAGCCCGATTTTTGAATTTTCAAACACCGATTCTGAAAACTCACCGTTTTTAACCACCTCTAATTGATTGACAATCATTTCTGCAGTTCTGTCACGGTCAGCCGCGTTTATGCCTGCTTGAACCAATATAATTGACTTAAATCGATAGGCAAACGAACGTATATGATAACAAAGGCTTTCTTTCTCACGAATGTTTGAAAACAACAACGATTCGGGGATTCCTCCAAAAATTTCGTTAGCAAGCAGAAAATTATAAAATTCATCACCCGTACGCTCGGCGGATGAACGTATGCCTACGCATAGCTTTCCTTGCAAAACATCGGCTTCCTCTGTAACATTTTGAGGAGCATCCCTCCGAATTGTTTCCAATCTCGGTTTTTCAAAAGATTTAGCATTTTCTCGCTCAACGCCGCTGAACAAACGGTTTATTTCTTCGGCGATTTTTTCTGTTTCTATGTTTCCGACGACGACAAACTCTATCGGATTTTCTCTTAAAAGCCGTTTATAATGTGTCAAAAGTTCGGTGTTCTCAATTGAACTGATGTCCTCGGAATAGCCGTCGCCATAAATTCCAAAAGACTCTTCGCGGCACATTTCTTCAATACATCTCAGCTTTGAATATTCCATCCTATCGTTTTGCCGCGACAATATTTGATTTTTCAAATTTTCCTTTTCACTATTGAAATATTTCGGCAGAAACCCATCGCCCTTTGTCAGAACATTGACCGCCGCTTCTCTGAGAAAAGAAAGTGTTTCTACGACACAATCAGGAGTTTTCAGACATTCTGTGAAAATTTGCACAAGTTGTTCCTCACCTTTTTTAATCACATTTGTGTCGAAAATCGCACCGTAAAGTTGTTCTTGCTTCGCTTGAATTGATTGTATGTCTTTATATTTTGCCGTCCCTCTCCCTAAAATCAACGGAATCAGTGCGTTTTTCGTCGCTGTTTCACGGGAAAGTTTTGTGCGTAAAACCAAAGACACTGTCAGAGTGTTAAATTTATCGGTTTTTATATGCATTAAATTCATCTCGTTATTGATTTTTATCAACTTCATTGATTGATTCCTCCGATAGTTTTGAATTAATCATCACTTACTTAGCTTCCCCTAAAACAAAAAATCAATACAAAAAAGCCTTGAATCTCAATATGAAATTCAAAAGCAGAGGAATTTTTAAAAAATTTTAAAATTTTTATTGACAATATAATTTTTTCTGTTTATAATAGCCTCTGTTGAGGTTGCGCGAATGGCTCAGTGGTAGAGCATCGCCTTGCCAAGGCGAGGGTCGCGAGTTCGAATCTCGTTTCGCGCTTCACAAACAAAAAAAGCCTGATACCAATTCGGTATTTCAGGCTTTTTTGTTTTCTTAAAACAATCTATTCCGACTTTTTCATGACTTTCCCAAGCACCACAAACAGCATCGAGACAGCAAGCCCGATTATGAGCATCAATCCACCCGAAAGCCAGTTTAAATCCGTGTCGCTCGAACGAACCACTTGAATAATTATGCTGATAAGCGAACCCATCATAAACCCGAAAACAGCTGTGTTTGCCAACCCCGGGAATTTTTCAAACAACGTCTTGATTCCTCTCGAGGTAATTACCAAACCTGCTATTGCACAAAGTCCGAAAAACGCGGTGGGAAACAAATATGTCAAATCCAAATGCAACAACCCGTGTGCGGTGGCTATAAGTTGATTATAAACACCCGTGATTATCAAAATCATTGAAACGCTCATTCCCGGCACTAAAACCGAAGCCCCACCGACAAATCCGCTTCCCGCCAAAACCGGAAGGCTTGATGTAAGTCCGACTGCTTCTGTTTCTACAGCTCCCATTGCGAAAATTCCAAGAGCAAGTGCTGCAGCAAAAGCAATTATTCCGCCGATTGAATAATACATTTTAAATCCAATTTTCTTAACTTCCATATAAATTATCGGAAGATTTCCCGCAATCAACCCTGCGAAAAGAAGAAACGTCGCTTTTTCATAAGTTTCAAATAAATATTTAAATCCAATAACAAACAAAATCCCGCTGATTCCTGCACCAATAACTAACGGCAAGCAGAATATAATATTTTCTTTCAATTTCTTAAAAGGATTCGATGCGATTCGCACCAAATCTTGATAAATTCCCATTATGATGGCGATTACGCTTCCGCTGAATCCGGGAGCAAAAACGCTCAACCCAAGGAAAAAACCACATAAAACTCGAAAAAAGAATTTTTTCAGCATTATTATAAAGCCTCCTTAATATTCAATGTTAAAGACGAAGGATCCTGTGATTCACAAGACCCCTCGTCCTATTTTTAATTTCCTTAATAATTTAATTTTACAGCTCTCCTGCCGTCTTTTTGCCTTTATGCTTCTGCCACAGCGCCCACAACGGACCTGCGAAGCAAACAGTAGAATAGCAACCGCTTATCGAACCGATAGCCATAGGAAGCGCAAAACTGCTGACCGAATCTAAACCATTCATTATCGAGAAAACAAGCAAAATTGCGATACTCGCAAACACTGCAAGGTTTGTGTTTAATGAACGTGTGAAACTCTGAGAAACGCTCTTATCAACAACATCTTCAACCGACATTGTTTTGAAAGTGCTTGCGTTCTCTCTGATTCTGTCATAAATAACGATTGTGTCGTTTATAGAATAACCCAAAATCGTCAACGCAACGGCGATGAACGAATCACCTATAGGTATTCTGAAAATCGTAAACGCGAAAAACACAACAAGCAAGTCATGCAACAACGCCAACAACGCCATGGCACCTGCGGAAAGCCCATGAATTTTTCTGAAGCTGAACCACACATACAGAACAATTAATACCGCCGAAATAACAACCGACAATATCCCGTTCTTTAAAAACTTCTTGCTGAAAAACGGTGATACATTATTCAAATCCACTTGTTCAAATTCCTGCTCGGGATAAGCCGCAACCAACGCCTCTGTTACTTTGCTCATATCTTCGTTGTCGACTGAATCTCCGCCTGTTACGCTTAAAACCAATTTCTTTTCTTTTGTCGCGAAGTTTTCTTTAATTTGTCCTGTTACGGGACGACCTTCCAACACTTTCTCTGCTATATTTGCCGCTTCATTCGGGTCTAATTCCACCTCTTCCGACATTGCATATTGAACAATCGTTCCACCACTGAAATTAATATCAAGTGTAACTCCATTTTTAATTGTCATTATCAAACCGAAAGCCATAATACATCCGGAAATCGCATAATATACTTTTCTCTTTTTATAAAACGGGAAGATTCTTACTTCCTTTTTCTCCAATGAACGTTTGCTCAAGAAGAACGATGTCTTGTTTATAAAATTGTTCTGAACTATTGATGTCGTCATCAATTTCGTCGCTGTAACGCCCGCGACAAAGTTCATGATTATACCGAACAACAGTGTATATGCAAACGACAATATAGCGCCCGAACCGAAATACATCATTACAAAAGCGGCGATTAAAACCGTCACGTTGCCATCAAAGATTGATGAAAATGCCATCTTAAAGCCCGAAGCGACTGCCTGGCGTAATGTTTTGCCGTTTTTAAGTTCTTCTCTTATTCTTTCGGAAACGATTACGTTGGCATCGACACCCATACCAATTGAAAGTATGATACCCGCAATACCCGGCAAAGTGATTGTTATTTGCGGCCATGTAATCATAAGAATTTGCCCCGTAACCTGGAGCAATAATGAAAAAGCGGCGATTACACCTGACAAACGATAGTAAAAAATCAATGCCAAGCAAACCAACGCGAATGCTATTATTCCCGCCATTACCATGACTCTTAGCGCGTCGCTTCCAAGGTCGGGGCTAATTGTGCTGTAGTTTTCCGTAACAAGTGCGAACGGAAGTGCTCCCGAATTTATTTTATTCGACAAATCTCTCGCGTCTTCTAAAGTCGCCATGCCGTTTATAACACATTGATTAGAATCAATTTTCGCCTGCACTGTAGGCGAAGAAATCATAAAATCATCTAAATAAATAGAAATTCTTTGACCGATTAATCTTCCTGTCGCCTCTGCAAACAACTCGCGGCCTTCTGTTTTTAATGTCAAGTTAACAACATATGAGCCCGGTTTCTCTTGATCTGTTCCGGGGGAAGCGCTTTCAACGTGCTTGCCTTCTATTACGATATTTCCTTCAGGATCTTTGAAACTCAACAATGCCATGTCGCCAAGTTCAGCTATTGCTTTTTCAGCGTCATGCTCTGTGTCATCTGCTTTCCACGGAAAACGAACAAAAACATAACCGTTTTCCAAATCAATCGTTACTTCACGATCCAAAATGTTGCTTCGATCTAAACGATCTTCCATAATCGTTCGAGCCGCTTCAAGCTCCGGTTCCGTAGGTTTTCGATCTAAATCCTTTGGTTTGAAAACTGCGTCGATTCCGCCTCTGATGTCAATTCCAAAACGCATATCAGACGCGCCTTTCAAGTTTATCGGTCCCGCCTTAAATCCAAAGATCGCCACATAAGCAATCAAAATTGTAATCAAGACGACCGAGATAAACGTTCCTTTTCTATTGGCAAACTTATTCATTTTTGGTGCTGCCCCTCTCTTTTTTTAGAACACCATATAAATATACATATATCGGTTTAATTTGTCAATAGCGTTTGTCGCTCTCTGTCCAAAATAATTATTTAATCGGCGATACATAGCTGCAACTTTTAACAACAAGCGCAAACGGAAGATTTCCAGCATTGATTTTATTTGCAAAATCACGAGCAGCTTCCTTTGTCGCCAAACCGTTTATACCACATTGGTCGGAATCAATTTTCACCATTATCTTCGGCGATGCAATTATCTGCTCATCTAAGTATATAGAAATGTTCTGCCCTGTTAACCTTTCCGTTTCTTTGGCAAAAATTTTTCGCCCTTCCTCTTTGAGCGTCAAATTAACAACATATCCTCCGTATTCATCCTTTTCCGGTGAAGCGCCGGCTATGTGTTTTCCGTCTAAAATAATGTTTCCCTCCGGGTCATTGAAAGTCAAAAGAGCCCTTTCTCCAAAACCTGGAAGAATATTCTGCGGTTCAAACTCTGTTCCGTCATCTTCCCACGGAATTGTTACATTAACATACCCATCAACAGGAGCAATAACTATTTCACGGTCAAGAATATTTCTTTGATCCAAACGAGCTTCAAAAACGCCGCGAACAATTTCCCATTCCTGCTCTGTCGGTTTTCGATCCAGCCCTTCCGGTGCAAAGGTTATTGTAATTCCTCCATTTGTGTCTATTTTCGACCGACTTCTCGGCAGACTAAAACAGGAACTTAAAGTGATTGTCAAAACCATCAGCATTAAAATTGTTATAACATCTCTTTTGCGCTGATTAGCAAATCTCATCTGTTCTTCCTCCTAATCCAAACAACAAATCCCGCTAAAAGAATAATCCCCGGAATCACGCCTATTGTAACCACCTTTATATTTCGTTGTTGTGCACCTGTAAGCGTCATTGTCAGCGTTCCTGTCAAATCCTTCGGCTCGATATAGGTTGATGTATCGCCGCGGCTTGTCACCCAATCGAGTGACGACACAATAAATTCAAAATTACCATTATAAACAATATCGTTATCATCTTTATTCAAAAGCGCCGAAGACGAGCAGACGACAAGCCTTGTCATATAGCCTATATCGGAAACCCAAAAGAGATCTGTCACTGCCGCAGCGACAATGAACGGACCGTTTTCGTCACCCTCTTCTTTATTCACCGATGCCGAACCTTTTTTTCCGAACGAACGTGGGCTTGTCTCAAGCAATTTTTCAATCGTCAAACTTGCTTTCTTCTCGTCAAGAATTTTTATATTCTGCGGCAACGATGTAAGGATGTTAATTTTCTTGTCGTTTATGCTTTGGGTTATTTCATGGTCTGCCGCTTTTCCCGGAAGAATTTTGCTCGGCTCACCGCTGTACATTGAGGATGTGTTGCCCTCCAAAATTCGCATATATTCTATGGAAACACCGTAAGCGTTTATGACACTGTTGAAATTTGCATAGCTGTCGAACGGTGCGTCTCCTCCTGCGATTACAAGCGCATTGCCCTCGTTGCCAAGATAATTTGTGAGCTTATCTCTTTCATCGGGGGAATAATCTCTCGCAGGTGTCGTTATTATCAGCGCGTCACAATCGTTCGGAATGTTTGATTCAAAAAGATTCAACGGTTGATAATTATAGCTTTTAAAACCGAGATAGCTTATGAAATTTTCGTCAAGCTCGGGTTCGCCGTGCCCTGTTATTCCGTAGATATTAAAAATTCTGTTTTGAAGCAGCGATTCTATCGAGTTTGTTATCTTAGGTTCAATTTCAAGCGTTGCATTTTCATATGCCATCAATGCCATATTAATCTGTTGAGTCACCATGTCAAAAGGCGTAATTATTTTATAGCTGCCGTTTCCCTTAACGATGACACTTCCCGGAGAAATATCAATGTTTTCGCCTGTGCATTCATAAATGAACGCAGGATAGAGCGTTATATCCTTATAAGCAACGTCAATTCGGCTTGAATTTACGGCATATTGGTCGATTATTTCCATAATACGGCGATAGCCGTCGTCGTTTTCGCTTCCCGTCGGAAACAATGCGTAAATGGTGAAATCTTCGTTTAAATCATTTATTATTTGTTTTGTCTCTTTCGATATTGAAAATTTCCTGTCGGCGGTCATGTCGGATTTTATGCCGAATTGTCCTATTATAAGATTCACTACGACCAAAGCGATAACCGCAAGCATAACTATAAGCGTTGATGTCGCGCCGTATATAACTTTTTTATCCATTACCTCCACCTCCTCTTTTCAATTGTGTAAACAGTCATGAATATGAACACCGCCGAAAAAGTTATGTAATAGACTATGTCGGCAAGGTTTAAAATTCCTCTTAGAAAGCTCATGAAACGCGCCATAAGCGAGAACCAGTTCAAAATTTTATAAATTACGCCGTCAAAAAGCTGTGGATTTATAATAAACACGATGAACATTGCAACAATTCCGACAGCCGCCGCAATCGCGCCGATTATGATGTTTTTCGTTGCGTAATAGAGCAGACCTGCGAGAATGATAATTATAACAGCGACGCATATTCCAGATGAAAGCCTGTCTCTCGGCGCTGACAACGCTATGTTTCCGATTAGAAGTACGAATGCGTAAAGTGCCGCCGCCGTCGCGATTGCCGCGACACTTTGGCTTTCGGTTAGTGACGACACGAAAATTCCGACAGCTATAAAACACATTCCCAAAAGGAAAAAGCCGAGGAATGAACAGAGAGTTTCAGCCCAAGGGAACGCTTTTTCCGTGTAAAACGACATTACAAGCGGAAACAACAGCGTCGCCGCAAGCGAGGCCGCGTAAACCGCCAATGAAGCCAAATATTTCCCCAAAACTATCGAGCGTATTTTTAATGGAGACGTGAAAAGAAGCTGATCCGTTTTTTGGCGGCGTTCCTCGGCGAAAAGGCGCATAGTTAAAACGGGCGCAATTATTACAAACACGTTGAAAAGCTGCAAAAACGTCGCACCATAGTTCGGTGTTAGTGTGTCAACATTATTCACCCCGAAGAAAAACGCCGAAATCAGAAGAAAAACACCCACGAACACATAGCCGTTTATTGAGGTGAAATAAGTTTTAAGTTCCTTTTTGATTATAGCCGTCATTGTTTGATTCCTCCCGTCGCTCTTAAAAATATTTCTTCAAGAGAAAGATCAATCGGGCGCATAACAAGAATCGGCATGTCGTTTTTTGAAAGAGCGGCGAATATTGCTTCTCTAATGCAACTGTCCGCTTCACCCGTTATTTCGAAGTCGAAAGAGCCTTTTTCTCTTGACGCGACAGGTGTAACCCTTTCAAAAACGGGAACATTTGACAAAACAGAACTTATTATTTCCTTTTCACCTTTAACCCTTATGCTCATTTTGATTGTTTTGCTTTTTTTATCCGTTTTAAGCGGTTCGTCGGCGACAATTGACCCCCGGTTTATAATGATGACCCTGTCACAAACGGCTGAAACCTCGCTTAGTATGTGGCTTGAAAGAATGACGGCGTTTTCCTTGCCGAGTTCCCTTATTACAGAACGCATTTCGATTACCTGCTTAGGGTCAAGCCCGATTGTCGGTTCGTCGAGAATGAATGCCTCAGGGCTTCCCAACATCGCCTGAGCCAAGCCCACTCTCTGACGGTAGCCTTTAGACAGGTTCTTTATCAATCGTTTCTCCATTCCCGTAATTTTCACGGCGTCTGTCGCTTTTTTAATCATTTCCTTGCGTGTTGAGGGTTTTACTCCTTTTATGTCACAGACAAAGCTCAAATATTCTTTAATGAGCATTTCGTTGTAAACAGGCGGATTCTCGGGCAAATACCCTACCCTTTTCTTTGCTTCCTCAGGTGCGTCAAGCACATCGAAGCCGCCAACCTTTACAGAACCGCTTGTGGCGGAAATGTAGCCGGTTATAATGTTCATCGTCGTGGATTTTCCTGCGCCGTTTGGCCCGAGCAACCCGACAATTTCGCCAGATTTTGCTGAAAAGCTGACGTTTTTCACCGCTTCTCGCGTTCCGTAATGCTTTGTAATATTGCTTACTTCAATGGTATTCGGCAAGATTTTCACCTCTGTTGTTTGTTTTTGAGTTATTATAATAACACTCATAATTTATTCAGTCAAGAAATAGAGCTTTGTTTAATACCTCGTCACTCCAAATATGCGCTTCAACATATTTAAGATGATGATTAATGTTCTTGTCGTTTGGATAAATCCCTCGTTTGAAATCATATTCTACATGAGGCGACAAACCATATCGCTCGACAATTTTCAATATTTCATCTGCAAAATAAATTTTGTTCCAATATTCTTCCTTGCCGAACAGTTCGGGATTAAAAATCGCGAAAGAATCTCCGTATGTAAATGAAACTGTAAGAGGGGCGAATTCTTTCAACGGGATTTTAATAATAGCCGGATTTTCATACGCAGATTCCCACTGTCGATGTTCACCGAGCATCATATAGATTGGTGTCATTCTCTGCGGTTTTCCGCCGTGTTCAATAAAAGCTTTCCTCAATTTTCTGTCCATGTCGTAACGTTTTTTTAAAAAGTCATCTATATTCGCATTTCCGAACTTTCCTTCTTCTCTCTTTATCATCAAAATTCTTTTTGCTTCTTCCTCGGGGAGCGACGTAATCGACATGAAAGGGGCAAGCGTTTTTTCAAAGTAATGATATAAATATATTTCGTTCATTTATCCAATCTCCTCCAGTATTCCGATATTAGCGCGGCATTTGCGCGCCAATCTTTTTCACCGTCGATATTGATAATCGGACATGTAAGCGTTTTTTTCCATGCGTCTATTTTGGTCAAATCGCGTGAAGCCGCGAAATTGATAAATTTCAGGTGTTGTTCATGCCTATCGCCGCCTTCGCGAACACGATTCCCGAATTTATTATTTTCACGTTGTTCTATGCGCTTCATGCGCACCTCAATCGACGCAAATAAAAACACCGCCAGTTTATAAAACGATGAAATTTTTTCGCACAAATCTCCGATGACAGCAGAAACGACAAACAAACGATATCTTTCGATATCGGCAAGCATCAGTTCTATATATTCTTCGTGAGAACGGGCATTTGTGTACGGAATTTCAGATTCTTTAAAACAATACTCTTCTATATCCATATGCTTAAAATTTAAAATTCGGGCAAGCTCACTACCTATTGTAGACTTGCCGCTTCCGTTTGCTCCGAATACTATTATACCGCATGGTTCAGTCATAATTTTTCGCCATCTTCTTTCTACAGCATTTCCATATTTGATTTGCTATTTGCGAATTGAAATTAGCACACGCTTCAAGCGCAATTTCGATTCACAAATAGCTTATGTCAAATGGAAATGCTATAACTTTAACAGAATCACGAAACTTGCTACTCTAATTGAATATTCCTCCGACTTGTCATGCTCATATATTTTTGCAATATGCTCATTAATTGTAGGCACTCACACATGATAAATCACCGACATAATTTTTTGAGCCGACCAAATATTTCGTCCTCATACCGCACTTCTATGCTGTTTTAGCCTGCTCCCGTCGCGGCAACATCATTTCTCTTTTACTTAAGCAAGCGATAGTCAGAGGTAATAAAATTTCTAAATTAATCATTGCTTACTTCAATAAGCGCGTTTATTTGCCCGCCGAGCAATAACGCGGTCGAAACAATGTTCAGCCAAAGCATTAATATTACCACACCCGCTATGCTGCCGTATGCCGTTGAATATTTCCCGAAATTGTTAATGTAAATGCTAAGTGCTTTCGACGAAACGACCCATATTAAAAGCGCCACCAATGCACCGGGGAACGCTTCGAAAACACTAATTTTCTTGCAGGTTGAGAATTTATATATTAAGATTATTGTGAACAGCATGGCGACCATTATAATCAAATATCCCGAAAGCCCGAAAACCACTTCCCAAAAGCCGTTTAAAATAAAATTTTCCGCTAACATCTTGTAAATTGTGTCGCCGAATATTAGAATAAGCATTGAGGCGATTATCATCGCGGTGAACACAAGCACCAAAACCATGCTTATGAACCTTGAAACAATGAAATTGCGAGTTTCTTTCAGACGATATGCTTTTGTCAGACCTTTTCTGATTGCGTTAAAGCCCGAGGAAGCCGTGAAAACCGTTATCAGCAAGCTTCCCGACAAAACGCCCGCATTTCTTTTGTCGAACACTTCGTGCGTGAAATCAGTTACGATGTTCACTATGTCGGCAGGAAGCGCGTTTGCGACATCGAATAAAAAACCGTCTACATTCAAACGAAGAAAGCTTATTAACGACATAGTAAAAAGAATCAACGGAAAGAATGACAACAGAAGTTTGTAGGTAAGCTCGTTCGCGTGAGTTATGAGGTTGTTTTCATTCGTAGCTTTAACTAATTTGACGATGAATAAAAGTAATTTCTTAAACATTGGCTCTCCTTAGGTGGTATTATGAATCTTTTTAAAAAATCCGATATAGTTCTCATTATAATTTTATTGGCAGCGACGTTCGCTCTTTTGTTTGTTTTCACTTTAAACACTACGAAAAGCAACGACAATTTGTTTGCCGCCGTTTATGCCGACGGCGAGCTTTTTGGGCGTTTTCCGCTTAATTCCGACGCTGAAATTGAAATTTTAGATTCCTCCGGAAAGCTCACAAATGTTTTGGTTACCGCAAACGGACAAGCCTCTGTAGTTTTCGCCGATTGCCCCGACAAGCTGTGCCAAAGAAGCGGTAAAATTTCTTCAAAAACTCAAATAATCGCTTGTCTTCCGAACCGAGTCGTCATTGAAATCGAGGGCGAAACAATAAATCATGAAGTTGACGGCATAGTCAGATAGCGCACAGGAGGTTGTCAATTTATGTCTTTCTCTGAAAAAATCGCATATTACGGCGTTTTCACTGCCTTAGCCATAGCTTTGTGCTTTGCCGAAAGATTTATTCCTCAACCGTTCGCATTTCCGGGAATAAAACTCGGTCTTGCCAACATAGTAGTGCTTGTCACGCTTTATCGTTTTAACGGAAAATTCGCGTTCGGCATATCTGTTCTAAGAATTATTATTACCGGGCTTTTGTTCGGCGGTCCGTTCGCAATTATTTACAGCCTTGCCGGCGGAACTCTAAGCTTCGCGGTGATGTATTACGCTAAAAAAAGTAACATTTTCGGCATTATCGGTGTTTCGGTTTTAGGCGGTGTGGCGCACAATTTGGGGCAGATAATCATCGCCTGCTTTATTGTTGAAAACATAGGGTTGTTATATTATACGCCGATTCTCATCATTTCAGGTCTTATAACAGGTGTAATTACAGGCACAGCGACGTATTTTACGAGAATCGGGCTTAAACAAATCAGACCCGGAACATATGAATCATAAAGTTATCCACATTAATTTTTATTAAAACCATGTTTCTGCGATTGTTTTTACGGGCTTTTTCTGTGGATAAGTGGATAACTTTGTGGATAACACGCAAAACACTTTTATTTTCACAATTAATATGATAAAATAAAAATCGTGAAATAGCAACTGTTTGTTTTCCTTTATTGTTGTTTCGCGGAAGTGAGGATTTTAGATGATAATAGATTTTCATGTTCACGTTTTTCCTGATAAAATAGCCGAAAGAGCCATAAGTGAATTAACCGAACATTCGGGCGGTGTTTCACCTCATTATGACGGCACGGTCAAAAAACTTACCGAATATATGACTAAAGCAGGGGTTAAGATCAGCATCGCTTTGAATATTGCGACCAAAGAGCGTCAACAGCAGACTGTTAACAACTTCGCTAAAGAAACAAACGAAGGTTCTGTCGTTTCGTTCGGCTCGGTTTATCCCCTTTCTTCTTCCGCCGTGGACGAACTTTACAGAATTAAAGAAATGGGTTTGAAGGGAATAAAGCTTCATCCCGATTATCAAAATTTTTTCGTTGACGACGAGCGTGTTTTTAAAATCTATGAAACAGCCGCAAAACTTGGACTTATAACCGTTTTTCACGCGGGAATCGACATCGGACTTTTCAATCCCGTTCACGCTACCCCCGAAAGAATTGCGAACGCCCTGCCCTGCTTCAACGGCGCGCCTGTCGTCGCGGCGCATTTCGGCGGTTATATGCAATGGGATGGCGTTCAAAAATATCTTGTTGGAAAGGATATTTATTTCGACACATCATACTGCTATTCGCGCATGCCGTATATACAGGCAAAGGATATATTAAAATCTCACGGCGCAGATAAAATTCTTTACGGAAGCGATATGCCGTGGAGCGCAATGAAGGATGAAATTCGATTCGTTGAAGCGATTTCTGAGAATGATGAACAAAAACATATGATTTTAGGTGAAAACGCAAGAAAATTATTGAAATTTTAAGGACTGAGACTAATATGCCTGCTTATGTTCTTTCAACATTGTTACAAATTCTTTCAGTAATAAACTTTTTCTTTGCCATCTTCATCATTTTCCGCGGGCGCAGAAACCCGACAGGAACTTGGGCGTGGTTGATGGTTGTAATCGGCATACCCTATTTCGGTTTTATAATCTATTTACTGCTCGGGCTTGACGGACGAAAATATCGAACATTCAGCGATAAGGCAAAAAATGACGACAAGTTGTTTAAGCGGCTTCTTCGCGAGTCATTTAACGGTCTTTCGTTCATGAAAGAGCAAAAAAACAAAATCACAAGGAAAGACATCATAGAAATTGAAGGAGCAAACACATTAAACGACCTTGTTTACCTGAATTTTTCGAAAGGATACGGTTCTTTTTCGAGCAACAACGACATAAATGTTTTCCATGAAGGAAACACAAAATTCGATTCACTTCTTCGCGACATTAAAAACGCTCGCTCGTTTGTTCATTTGCTTTATTATATTATAAATGACGATGGTCTTGGAAACGAAATCATACGCGTTTTAGCAGAGAGAGCGTCTTGTGGGGTCGATGTTAAGCTGCTTGTTGACGGAATGGGAAGTCATTCGGCGGGAAAGAAATTTTATAAGCCGCTTATTGAAGCAGGCGGAGAGGTTGCAATTTTCATGCCGCCGCGTTTCATTCGGCTAAATTATCGCAACCACAGGAAAATCGCCGTCATTGACGGGCTGACAGGCTATGTCGGTGGGCTTAACATAGGTGATGAATATTTGGGAAAGGTTAAGCGTTTTGGTTTTTGGCGCGATTCACACATTCGTATTTACGGCGATGCCGTTAAAAATTTAGAGGTTCGTTTCCTTATGGATTGGTGCTTCGTCGTTAAACGGCACATGAATTTCACAGAAAAATATTTCCCCGAATATAAACCGTTGCAAAAATCTGAATTTCACCTTCCCACCGCAGAGAATTGCCCGATGCAAATCGTTTCAAGCGGTCCTGACACAAAATGGAGATATATTCATTACGGCTATATCAAGATGATAACTGAAGCCGACAAAAGCGTTTACATTCAAACACCCTATTTTGCCCCCGACGACAGTGTTTTCGAGGCGTTGAAAATAGCTGCGCTTTCCGGCATTGACGTCAGAATAATCATCCCCGGAAAACCCGATCATATGTTTGTTTACTGGGCAAGCCTTTCATATTTGGGCGAGCTTCTTGAAGCGGGTGTTAAGTGCTATCAATATGAGGATGGGTTTATTCACAGCAAACTTGTGCTTGTTGACGGCTTTATGACCGCAGTGGGTACGGCTAACATGGACATGAGAAGTTTCAAATTGAATTTTGAAATAAATGCCTTTGTTTACGACAGCACCATAACAAAGGCATTTGAGGAACGGTTTTTTGAGGATCTTAAAAGCTGCGTCGAAATCGACGACAAATGGTATTCAAACCGCTCCACCGTCACCAAGATTAAGGAATCGGTTTCGCGGCTTCTCTCGCCGTTATTATAATTTAATATCCGTTTCTTTCAGTGTATTCCAGATAGCGACTAACCATCATTGTTATTTTAAACATAATCGCGTCGTCGAACGTGCGAAGGTCGAGTCCCGTCATTTTTTGAATTCTGTCAAGCCTGTAGACCAAAGTGTTTCTGTGAATGTAAAGTTGGCGCGCGGTTTCTGAAATATTCAGGCTGCACTCGAAAAACATTCCGATTGTGGAAAGTGTTTCCTCGTCGAATTGATCGACAGACTGACCGTGAAGAACTTCGCCGACAAACATTTTGCAAAGCGGAAGCGGAAGCTGATAAATAATTCTTCCGATTCCAAGTTTGTCATAATTTATTATTGATTTTTCTGGTTCAAAAATTCTTCTCACTTCAAGTGCCATTTTCGCTTCTTTATATGAATTTGAAACATTTTTCAAATCGGTCACGGGCGTTCCCATCGAAACATAAACCTTGTTCATCATTTCCGCGCAAAGAGTGTCGCGAATGTCCATCGCTTGTTTTTCAATTTCCTCATTGCTGTCTCGGTCATGTATTTCTTTTACTAAAATTATATATTTGTCGTCAACAACCGTCACGAAATCTCTGCCCTTTGACGGGAACATATTTCTTATAACCTCAACAGGATTTATTTCGCTTTCGTTGTCTGCTTCCACCAAGTAGACCACACGGCGGGTATTATTCTCTATTCTCAGCTTTTTGGCTCGGCTGTAAATGTCAACCAACAACAAATTGTCGAGAAGCAAATTTTTTATAAAATTATCTTTGTCGAATCGTTCTTTATAGGCAATCAACAGGCTTTGAAGATGAAACGCCGTAATTTTTCCGATTCGATAGCTTTCGTCATCATCACCTTTGATTACCACAACATATTCGGCAATGCCGTTGTCAAAAACCTTAAAATAGTTGTTTCCCAAGAGCGATTGGGTTTCCGCCTGAGACGCAACGAATGCCGAAAGCGAATCATCTGTTATTTCGTTCATTTGATAATCGGTTGACGCCAAAACTTTGCCGTCGCGTTCGACCACGCATATATCACGCCGAGTTATTCCTTTCAGACCGTCTATCGTGTTTTGCAGAATTTGGTTTGACAACATGGAAACAACATTCCTCTCTTTTTTCTATGAATATTTATTTGAAAAAATTTTTTCACTGTGCTATAATACATAATATCACGATAAATACAGATTGTCAAACTCAGGAGAGTGATTTTTTTGAACGACCCGGACAGTATAATGTACATATTTCTATTTTTTCTTCTCATTCTTTCTGCATTTTTCTCTTTGTCCGAAACTGCGCTTATGTCTTTAAGTAAAATAAGACTTCTGACGATGCTTGAAGAAAATGTCAAGGGCGCCAAAGACATTGAAAAGCTTGTTAAAAACATTGACAGAACGCTCAGTGCGACACTAATCGGCAACAATTTCGCCAATGTCGCCGCCAGCACTATTGCCACAGCCGCCGCAATTAAGCTTTTAAACGACGACGGTCTTGTTCTCAGCGTTACTACAATTTGTGTAACTATTGTCATTTTAATCATCTGCGAAATCACACCAAAAACTGTCGCTGTTAAAAATGCCGATAAAGCCGCCCTGCTTATTGCAAAGCCGTTGAGATTTTTTGTTGCAATCTTTTGGCCTGTTTCGGTGACTCTCAATTTTGTGATACGTTCACTTTTGCGTTTGTTTAAGCTTCACGACAAGGATGAATCACCGACCGTAACCGAGACCGATTTGAAAACAATGGTTAATGTCAGTCACGAAGAGGGTATTATTGAACACGGCGAAAAAACGATGATTCACAATGTTTTTGAGTTTAATGATTCGCGCGCAAAGGACGTAATGATTCCCAGAACAGACATTGCCGCCGTCAACATTGACACAGGCTATAACGAAGTCATTCAAATTTTTGAAAAAGAGCGATTTTCCCGTTTACCTGTCTACCGCGGAAATTTAGATCACATTGTCGGAATTTTATATTTACGTGACATTGTCTTTGCCAAAGTCGCAGCTAACCGTAAAAAAGACTTTTCTATTTCTGAATTTATGCGTCAACCATTATTTTCCTATGAATTGAAACCAATCAGCGCTTTGTTGAATGAAATGCGTGAATCGTCGATTCAAATGGCAGTTATTCTTGACGAATACGGCGGAACAAGCGGAATTGTTACTCTTGAAGATTTAATAGAAGAAATCGTCGGGGACATTTACGACGAATATGACGAAAATTCAAACGAAATCGAACAGCTTGACGGAAACGAATACAGCGTTGACGGCAGCCTTAAAATAGACGGTTTCAACGAGCTTTGCGGCACCGATTTTAAATCCGATGATTATGAATCAATCGGCGGATTTGTCGTCGGTCTGCTCGACAAAATGCCCGAAGACGGCGAAATCGCCGAAACAGACGGCGTTATTTTCACCGTTGAAACCACCGCCAAGAACAGGATTGAAAAATTAAGAGTCACTATAAAACCGCAATAAACCATGTATATTTAAGTTCATTTATCGGTAAAATAACGTCATTGTTAATCATCGGAGGACTTTCAATGGCAAAAACTTATTATACCGATTTGGCTTTGGACACAGCCGAAGCTTTGTGCGGCGAAAAAACACAGGATTTTAAAATCGACGGCGTTACAGTTGAGAAGAAAGAGCTGTCAAACGCAGAAATCACTTGGGTCAGAATAATAAACAGCGACGGCGAAAAAACCATGGGCAAGCCTGTGGGAAGCTATATTACAATAGAATCAGAAGCAATGAAAGAAAGCGATATTGACGTTCATGAGGAAATTGTGGCGATTTTGGCGGAGGCATTGTCAACACTTACTGCGAATAAAAACGCGGATATCCGCCCCGATTCTTCGGTTTTGGTCGTCGGTCTCGGAAACAGAAGCGTTACGCCCGACGCACTTGGTCCGAATGTTGTTTCAAAAATGCTGGTTACGCGCCACATAATGGACGAGCTTCCCGAATCGACAGGCGGAAAAATAAGGCAGGTCGCGGCAGTTGCACCCGGCGTAATGGGAACGACAGGTATCGAAACCTTCGACATTATCAAAGGCATTTGTGATGAAATAAAGCCCTCACTGGTCATTGCCATAGACGCTCTTGCAGCAAGATGCGCGAACCGTGTAAATGCGACGATTCAAGTTTGCGACACGGGGCTTTCGCCGGGCGCGGGAATGGGTAATAACAGAAAAGTGATAAACGAAAATTTTCTCGGCATTCCTGTAATCGCAGTAGGTGTTCCGACGGTTGTTGACGCGGCGACGTTAGTCAGTGACACGATGGATTTAATGCTTGAATCAATGCTTGAAAGCTCGGAAGAGCAAGAAAGCTCGGCTTTCTATGAAATGCTGAGAAATCTTGAAGAACAAGAAAAATACGGGCTTATAAAGCAGGTTCTTGACCCCTATATGGGAAATATGTTTGTTACGCCAAAGGAAGTTGATTCTGTAATAGACAGACTGTCAAATATTATTGCAAACGCTTTGAATATTTCGCTTCATCCGGGAATCGGCAAAAACGACATTAACAGGTTTATGTACTGATACAGCGTTTCCATTTTTGTTTAAAAATGAAAACGCTGTATGTTGTTCGCACATAATTTTAACATTTTTACGCTTCAACCGCCGCATCGGTCGGGCATACGCCTGCACATGCTCCGCATGAAATGCATTCCGCCTGATCGACAACGAATTTTGAATCGCCCTCAGATATGCAATCCACCGGACATTCCGGCGCACATGCTCCACAGCTGACGCAATTGTCGTTGATAGTATAAGCCATTTTCAAACACCTCCATCGTATTTTTATCAACCTATTATACATTACACCTTGCTTTTTTTCAAGCCTTATGATAAAATAATTTTGTGCGGATATCAATATGTTAAATTTTTATCAAAAGGTTGATATATGATGATAGCGTTTTGGAATCGCCGTGAAGTTTATGTCGGCTTCGACGGAAATGATTTTGACAGAATACGCATCGTTTTAGCCGCAAACAGGATTAAATATATTTATAGCTTTTCTCCCAATAGACTGTATTACATATATGTTCACAAAAAAGATGCGGATAACGCACTTCTATTGATTAACAAGAAAGGTTGAAAATAATCTATGCCATATGTTAAAATTATGAACCTCAATAAAGAAAAATCTGCCAAAGCGGTTAAAAATATTTTAGATGATATTTCCAAGGTTGCCGGAGTAAAGGAAAGCGGCTTTCATTTTTTCAACTGCGGTGATTCTACTTTCCAACACGATGGTGATTCTACCGTTTATATTGAAATTTCATGGTATGCCCGTGATTCTGTTCAAATGCAAAACGTTTCAAAATTGTTTTACGATGAGATTAAAAAGCATGGCGATTATGACGTTCACGTCGTTTTCAACGACATTGCTTCACTTGAACACCATTATTCCAACGGGAAACAATATAATAGTAATTAGCAAAAACGTATTGACCCGACAAGATTAAACATATATAATACATAGAATGAAAATTATAAGGAGCGATTATATAATATGCTTAGACCTTCCTATTCCGAACTGATGGATCAATTGAACAGCGATGTTGATTTGGATACCAAAATCGTGAGCCGCTATACTATCGTTATCGCAGCAGCTAAACGCGCACGTCAAATCATCAACGGCGCGCCCTGCTATTCTCGTGGTGCTTCGACCGACAAAGCGGTTTCTGTCGCTATAAACGAAATGAAAAGCGGAAGAATCAAAATTCTTCCTTACGGCTTTAACGCCGACAATTCAAACGATTATGACAGCTCTATGGAGCGCAAATTTATGTATGTCGATGAAAACATAGCCCAACCCTCCGGTTTTGTTGATGAGGATTTTGACGACAGCATTTTCGACGTTGACATAGACGACAGAGGTTTCAACAACGAACAAGCCGCAGAATAAACCTCTATTTATATGCTTCCAATCTATTAATTTTAAGACCGCTGTTAACAAACTTTTTTTCATATTCGGTTTGAACATTCCATTCCGCGAATGTTGCGTCACCTTTGTTTTCTTCGTAGAGATCTCTTGTGACGTTGTTCAAATTCCAACCCGTTTTTGTGAATTCCGAAACCGAAAAGTTAAACAGCGGTTCGTTGTCTGTTTTAAAAAAAACTGCGCCGTTCGGCGTTAAAAGTTTTCTGTACACCTCAAGAAATCCCCGATGTGTAAGTCGTCGTTTCGCCCATTTCGCTCTTTCGCGCCACGGGTCACAAAAATTTATGTAAACCAATTCCAATTCGCTTTCTTCAAAGTAATTACCGATATTCATCGCATCGTTGTTTATAAATCTCACGTTTTCAATTTCGGCAAGCCTTGCGTCTCGCGCACCCATCGCGATTATTTTATGTGCTCGTTCCAACGCGACGAAATTCACGTTTTTGTTTTTCTCAGCCATGCCGCAAACAAAACGCCCTTTCCCACAGCCTATTTCAAGCCTGATGGGGTTGTCGTTTCCAAATTCATTTTTCCATTTTCCTTTTAATGTCTCGGCTTCGGCAATAAGAAGTGAATTTGTTTCAATTTCACCAACCGCCCATACCTTTTTTCGTAATCTCATTTTACCTATATCTCCCTTACCGTACCAAAACACAGCGTTTCCGCTCGTGTAAAACGGAAACGCTGTGTTTAATTATATTTTTAAAGCTGTTCTAATTTCTCCCGAATTTTTTTAAGCGCCCCGCCCCGATGACTAATAAGGTTTTTTGTTTCTGCGGGCAGCTCCGCCATTGTTTTTCCACATTCTGTCACAAAAAAAATCGGGTCATAACCGAAACCGTTTTCACCTTGAGCGCAATTATGAATAACACCCTCGACTTTGTCGGAAACAGTTAATATTGCATAATTCTTTTCGTTTGGAACCACAGCGGCGATTGTGCAAACAAACCGTGCGCCGCGTTTTTCTTCGGGAGCATCTTTCAGCAGTTCAAGTATATGATCGTTTTTTTCCTTATAGCCTGTGTTTTCGCCCAAAAACCGAGCGGAATAAACACCGGGCGCTCCATTTAGCCAATCAATTTCAAGCCCCGAATCATCCGCTAAAACGACACTTCCTTTCAGATCATCGCCAAGCAATTCAAAAATGGCCTTAGCCTTTATTATCGCGTTTTCTTCGAAAGTCGTGCCGTTTTCTTCTATTTCCTCTTCTATTCCCGCTTCATCAATTGAAATCACGGAACAGCCCTTCATTATTTCCTTAATTTCTCTTAATTTTCCTTTGTTTTTGGTGGCAAAAACTATTGTATTCATAGATTTTAATATTCCTGTTCAATCAAGCCGTAAGATCCGTTTTTCCTTTTGTAAACCACGTTCACTTCATCGGTTCTTCCGTTTCTGAAAACGAAAAAGCTGTGACCGAGCATTTCCATTTCCATAACAGCTTCCTCAGCGTCCATAGGTTTAAGAGCGAACCGTTTTGTTTTTTCTATTACGATTTCTTCAGAGACATCACTTTCCGAAGCGTCGGCTGCCATCGGCACGAAATTAAGTTCTTCCTTAAATGATTGATCACGCCTTGATTTGTCTTTCAAACGCTTTTTATATTTCACCATCTGTTTTTCAAGTACATCAACAATGGCATCAAGCGCCGAAATCATGTCCTGTGCGGTTACTTCCGCGCGAAGAATGCGTTTTTGAAGCGGGATTGTCACCTCGATTGTGTTGTCCATCTTTACAACTGAAAACGACACAAAAATCTCGGTATTTTCAGGGAAAAGCCTTGCAATTCTTCCGATCTTCTGTTCTGTTTTCTCTTTCATAGCCTCTGAAACGACCATGTTCTTTCCTGTGAAGTTAAAACGCATAGTAGTCAGCTCCTTTGTGTAAATTTTTATATTTTTTTCATTACTTCTTAGGGATATAATTGTTTTCGTTTATTGCGACAATTGTTGTCACAACACTGCTGTACTTGGTCGCAAGCGGAATTTCGCCGCCAATTCTGAGCTTATATGTTCCGCCTATATAATAAGCGTCGTCTGTTTCACGCCCCGTAGCTTCTATCGTAAGATAAATCGTGACTGTTTTTGGGCGTTCTATCCAGCGGGGGACACCGTCAAGCCCGAGCGAATATTTTTTATAGGATTGGCTTTCAACCTTTTTAATAATGCCGATAGCCTCACCATTTTTGCTGTCGAAACATTTAAGATTTTCTTCCTTTGAGTAATACTCCTCGGTAAAATCCCTAACGCCCTCAATTTGTAAAACATATGTTATTTTATCGTCACTTGAAACCACCTTAGCGTTGGGTGAAGCATATCTGTAGACAATTCCCGCAGTGACCACCAACAAAAAAAGCAGGGCAATCGCGTCGACTATGCTCAATTTACCGAAAAGCTTTCCGTTCTTGTCCATCGGCTATTCCCCCCCTTTCTTTACTGCTTCCAACGCAACAACATAACCTGTCACGACATAACCTTTTCCTTCAATGTGCATTTCCTTGCCGACCTTAATTTCAACACCCTCCGCCGTAATTTTCGAGTCGGTCTCAAAGCCGTTGTCGCTTCTCACGATGATTCTGACTGTTTCCTCGTCATCCACCGTGCTTTCAACAAATTCGTTTTTATATTGGTCTAACTCCAGCAATACACTCTCACGCGGCTCAACGCTGTCGACGACACCGAGATAATAGCCCTTAACACTGTCCTTAACGCTTCCCTCCGGTTTAATAATTTCACTGAACCCTTTTGTTAACCCCTCGACTTCGACCGTAAAATAGACCGTGGTTTTTTCTCCGCCTTGGCTGTTTTTATTTACAAAATAATACAACCCCGCTGCGATTGCGAAGATTATAATCAATATTACGATAAAATCCAAAACATTGATTTTACCGAAAATTTTTCCGCGTTCTTTCATTTCAGTATTGCCTCCTTATCCGTAAATTAATTTTTTTATTTTCTTTGCATTTGCATTCGGATTTAGTTTATAAACCTGCTCTGTCACCGCTTCCTCCGCCTCGTTTGCACTAATTCTTTCCGCCTTTTGAAAAACATCGGGCTTCCAAAAATTTTCAACGATGCAAAACGACGTTGACGCCCAGCCATATTCCTCGCCTTTGTTAGAAATTTTGCGTTTACTTCCGCACATTGTTATAAATAATTTCATTTGCAAATCGACTAACGCCTTTTCAAACTTTGCGCCGTCCTCTTTGCTTATACCGCAATGTGACTTTATATCATGAACAGCCATGTCGCCATTTTTTTCCAAAACCTCATAAATCTTTTTTGAAAATATGCTCATAGTGCCGCTTTGATAGGCTTCTTCAAAATCATTGTTCCCCCGCCTTGCCGCTAAAAAATAGGGATACCATTTTTTTGAAACAAACCCACCCTTGCGAAAGAACATTTTTGAATAGGCAATGTCATCACGTTCATTTAAAATTCTTATTCGCCATTCCCACGGGTCATGCTCTTGGTCGCCCGTGTGCCAACGAAGCAGGCTTTCAGGCAGTTGTTCGTTCCAACCATGCATGTCTAACGTAAATGTACCCTCGTCATTTCCGCCGCAACCGACTGAAAATCCCGATTTTATCAGTTCTTCACAAAACTCATTGTAGTTTTGAATCATTTTTCATTCCTCCGAGCGCTGCGCTTCCCGCAACAGCCAACAACAGCCAAAACAGGCAAACAATTCTGTAATTATACCAAACATTATCGGTCATTCCTTGAAGCAAATAGCCCGCCAACGCCGCGCACAGTGCCCCCGGAAGAATTTTCGTAAGCTTATCGCCTTTTCCCGCTGTTTTTTGTGCCATGAAAAGTTTTTTAAAAAACATTATAATCATTCCGGCAAACGCGACGAATCCCGCTATTCCCAAGTCTATTGCAATCTGTAAAAATAAATTGTGCGAATGCGGCGCATAAACAGCATTGAAAGCAAAAATTGAATAAACAAACACGAAGCTCGGCAACCCAAGCCCGATTCCGCTCGGCCAGAAAATTTTTAACATCAGCAATGATGCAAGCCAAATGTTCAAGCGATAGTTTGTTGATGTGTCTTGAATGTTTCCTATGCTTAAAAAGCGTTCGACCATCGATCTCGGCAGAATCAACGGTGCAAGAATCACGGCTATTATCCCCAACCAAATGAGCCGCCTGTCACTTAACATTATAAACACAACCACCGCAAAAATCAAGCCGACCCACGCACCGCGCGAAAGCGTAAACGCCATGCACATTCCGGTTAATCCGATAATTGCAAGTGCCGAAAGCTTGTAAATCGGTTGTTTGAAATAGTAAAGCATTCCGAGTGCAAGTGATATTATTATTATTAAATATTCACCCAGTACGTTCGGGTTTTCAAGTGTTGAATAAATTCTAGCCCCTACTCCTTCAAACATATCAGCATCAAGCCACATTTCAACATCAGCATAGCTTCCTGTCATTCTCTGATAAATTCCTATAACGGCTACTATTACTCCCGAAAGGACAATTACGCTTACAATCGCGAAAACCTGCTTTTTTGAAGTAAGCGTATTTTTGACCGCAATGTAAAAAGCTATAAACAGAAGATAGACAGCCGCGACAGGCGCACTTCCTAACGGACGAAACGACGTAAACACGCTAACAATAACACAAAACGCAAACGTAAAAACAAAAAAGTCCATAAGGCTGAATCTGAATTTCAATCTTCCCGCTAAAACATGCAAAACATACGACACAAACGTGATTAGCGTCATTCCCAAAACCAATTTTGTCGGAACAAGCGGAATCAAAAACGCTGTGGCAAACACGCCTGTTTCGGTTCGGTATAAAACGAGCAAGCCACCTATCACTCCACCTACGGCAAGGATGAACATCTCCATGCTCAGAAACGCCGCCGACAATCCCAAAAAAACGCCGATTGCCGCAAAAAACAGAATGTGGCTTTTCTCTGTTTCTTTTTCGGAAAGCTTTTCCAATCCGAAAAAACCACCGACTAATTGTTTTAAATAGCTTCCATTGTAAAGTCCCGCTATTGATCTATTCAAAATAATTAAAATAATTCCGACGATAAGAAACGCCGTCGCTCCATAAAAAAGCAAATCGGTTGTGCCGAAAATAAAATATTTCACGGCGGCGGTAATTGCGCCGAAAATAACAAAACAAACACCGTAACTTCTTACACTTACAAACAGCAAATCATTCAACACAGAAGCAAAAAATCCGATTATTTTACTCTTTGCGACGATTTCGGAATTTTTTCCCCCTGCTCTGTCAAAAAAGCCGGTTATCCCACCGATAATTTTTCCGATTCGGCTGTCTTTAATACCGTCCTCAACGCCGAAATTCCCGAACATCAGCTTGTGCAAAAAGCTTCCGTTCCAAATGGTTATAATCATCACATAAATTTTATAAATTGCTGAAGATTTAAACATTTTCGTATATCTCCTCGATGGAAGCGGTCATTATTTTGGCGGTAAATCTCTTTTTATAAATTTCAACCGCCCTCTCACTCATCTTCTCATATTTTTCTTTGTTATTTTTCAAATCTATTATCGCTTCAAACAATGCTTCGGCGTTTTTTTCAGGAACAACCATCCCGTTTTCACCGTTTTGAATGACAAAAGGATTGCCTCCGAAATCGCTTACAATCGCGGGAATTCCCATGCTCATTCCTTCCAGAAGCGACAAACTTGTCGCTTCTGTGCCGTATGAGGCATTCAGTTGGACATTTGTTTTGGCAAAAAGTGATTTTATGTCGCTAAAAAATCCAAGAAAGCTGCAATTTGTCAGCCCAAATTCCTCCGCGCATTGTTTCAATGCTTCCTCACTTGGTCCCGTTCCTGCAATCATAATTTTTACGCCGCTGTTTGCCTCCTGCAAAAGCTTTGCCGCGCCAAGCACATATTCATGCCCTTTTTCGGGAACGAGCCTTGCTGCAATGGTGCAAACAAATTCATCCTGCTTTTCATTCTCAACAAAATTCAAAGGCTCAACGCCATTATAAACAATTTTAATTTTCGACTGCCTCACTCCGTATAAATTCCCGATAACAGCGGGCGAAACGGCGATTATTACATCTGATAAAGTATTATTGATAAATCCGAAAATTTGTTTAAACGGAAATTTTGTTTTCATTCCCGTTTCGCGAAAAAAGCTGTGTCTTGTGTAAATAATCTTGCATTTAGAGAGCTTCGCCGCAATTCTCGCCGACATTGAAGCGTGCGCGTGAACAATGTCAGGTTGTTCCTTTTTAAATATTTTTTTCAACACAAGCACTGTTTTGAAATCAAACGATTTTTCGGCAAGCCCTTTCACTTCTGTATATTTTATTACAATTTGCTCTAATTTCGGAATCAGCAATGATTTTTCGGGCAAAACAACAATCATTTCAAACTTTTCTCTGTCGAAATTTCGCAGAAATGTCAGCAATATATTTCCCGCACCACCGATGTTTGAATCGGATATGACGTTTATCACCTTTATTTTCGACATTGCTACCCCCTGCTATAATTAAATTATAACAAACTTTTCTTGATTTTGCTATACAAAGTTTTTACCTCACCAAAACATTGGTTTCTTCCTCGCGTTCAGGCTCGTCGTCAAGCCCAAAATAGGCTTCTATAACGCTTTTGGCCACATATGCCGCAGGTGCCGTTCCCGGAACATCCCCTCGCGGAATTAATACATAAACGGCTATTTTAGGATCGTCAAACGGAGCGAATCCACCGAACGAAGCATGGTCGGCGCCGCCCGCTTCCTGCGCAGTTCCTGTTTTGCCCGCTACTGCAATCGGAAAATCCGCGAAAACCGCTCTCGCCGTTCCCATTCCCGAGCCTGTTTGAACGCCCGTAACCTGAAGCATTCCTTTATAAACAACATCAAGCGTTTCTCTCGGTATATTTAAGTCCATCTCCAAAATCGGCTCGAAAGCTGAAATCATTTCACCTTTCGGTGAATTTATTTGTTTCAGAAAATGCGATTGATATCGCAATCCTCCTGAAGCGAGCGTCGATATATATTTCGCCATTTGCGCGGCTGTATATGAATTTATGGACTGTCCGATTGCTACACGAATTGAATCCGAGTCGCTCCAGGTGTTGTTTCCGCTTCTTATAACGGTGGCGGGTGACGCAAGTTTTCCGCTTGATTCGCCTATTTCCACGCCCGTCTTCTCGCCGAGTCCAAACATTGACATATAATTGTTAAGTTTATTTATTCCCTCAATCATCGTGCCGTCCTTTGCATTACCCAGACGGTATTGAACCTCGTTGAAGAAAAAGTTGCACGAAACCTCAAGTGCTTCTGCGACGGTAAGATGCCCATGCGACGCACCGCTCCAACAACGAAGCGGCAATCCTGCTTTTATATATTCCGTTTCATCATAAATTTTTTCATCGGGTGTAATAACCCCATTTTCAAGCCCTGCAATTGCAGTTATCATTTTAAACGTAGAGCCGGGCGCTCTTCCTTCCGAAAATGGTCTGTTATTAAGAGGTCTTGTCGGGTCTCCTCCGTTAACTCTGTTCCAATATTCCTCATTAAACTCATTTACAAGCTCGTTGCTGTCATAGGAGGGATATGCCACAGCCGCCAAGAGTGCGCCCGTTTTGATGTCTTCGACGACAATAGAACCTGTGCAGGGCTGAAGATTCGTCATTTGCGGCGTTATTTCCTTTGTTTGCAATCTTCCGATTATAAAGCGTAAAATATCCAAGTTCCCGTTTTCTGACAACCTAAGCTCGTCTTCGGTCATTTTTACAACACCTTGTTCGTGCATTATAAGCAGCATTCTCGTGACGGTTATATCTCCGTCTTCTATGCCTGTTGTAATATAATTCCTGACCGTTTCAACAAAGTCATCCTCCGCTTCAAGCGGCGTTTCAGCAATCTTATTATTAACATAATTTTTGACCGGGTAGGCATGAGCTCCCTCCGACGCTTCCATTATCTTTTCTGTTGAAACAGTCCCTGCGTCCGTCATTGAAGCGATCACCATTTTCGGTGTTATGTTCTCGACCCGGCTATCACTCGACAGCATTTTTTCCACCAACAACTCGGCAAGCTTATCTTCAAGTATGTGATACGCTTTTTTTTGCAGTTCAACATCAAGTGTTAAAAAAACATTATTTCCGGGAACCGGCTCTGTGATGTCATATGTTCCCGTCGCTTTTCCGTTTGAGATTTCCGTAGTTTTGACACCTTTTGTTCCGCGAAGAATTAGCTCATAGGATTGTTCGATTCCATTTTTTCCGATTAAATCGGTGGTCTCATATCCCAATATTTCATTTTCTTCAAATTCTGTTGCCGAAATTCGGCGAATCTCGCCAATTATATGAGCAGCATATTGTCCCTCCGGATAAATGCGTTTATAGTTAAAATCAATATACAACCCAATAAAATCACGGTTGTTTTCCTCTAAAAAAATTATCGTTTCGGGTTTTACTCCAACAGATAGTGTTATTATATTGAGTGCATAGCGCTGCCTAAAAAGAGTTCCTCTCAACGCCAAAACCATATATTTTTCATGCTCTGTCCATTCCTCCGGTATTTTGAAATATTCCAAAAGCTGGGCATACGCCAAATCCGGGTCGTCGTTTTCTTCTCTGACACCCATGTCTAAAAGCCAGCGCGTACGTTGTTTTTCACTTAATCCTGCCGAAAACTCTCGCGGTTGTTCCTCTGTTATTTTAAAATCAACTAATATTGTTTCGCCATTTGCTTCCAAAAGTTTAACAAGATTATAGAACATCATGTTTAAATCATCTCTGACCTCGCTTGGGTCGAGCATCAGCTTGTGAACAATCTCGTTTGTAGCAAGCAGCCGACCGTATCTGTCATAAATCTCGCCTCTTTGTGCAGAAATGTCTGTCGTTTTTGAAGATTTTTTAATGTTTGCATCCTTGTCATAGGTTATTCCATTGACAATTTGCAAATTGAAAAGCCTTGATGTAATAATGAAAAGCATGACTAAAAAAACGATAAACAGAATCGTAATTCTGTTCGTCAAAAAATAAAATATTTTTAACATTATATCGCCGAATGAATCATCCATAAAATCACCTACCACCGTGATCTTTCATATTTTTCCAATTTTCCGTTCACCATCATCACAAACCAATAAATCGGGGCGGCGAACAACGCCGTATAAATTGCCGCCGGCATTATTGTCATGTAAATATAACGGAAGAAATCGGTTCGTGCCTGAAGAAGAATATGCACTATATAAAAGGCGATATTCCCGCAAAGTGCCGAAACAAACGTCAAAATTATCGGAATTAAATAGTTTTCTTTGAAGAAATCACGAAAAGGCTTTCCGCAAAAATAGCCTGTTAAAGCCCCTGTAAGTGCGAAAAACCCAAAATATCGTCCGAAAAAAACATCATATAGAATCCCGGCAAAAAAGCCGAGTATACAGCCCTCAATGTCACCGCGCAAAACAGCATAGCACACGATTATGATAATCGTTGTGTCGGGTTTAATTCCGAAAATGCCTATTGCGTTGAGCAACGTCGTTCTTATTACAAAATCAAGCAATATCACTAATGATAATATTAAAACACGCATTTTAAACACCTGAAAATCACAATTTATTCGTTACTGTTTTCCGATTCTTCTGACGGCGGTTCTGACGGTGGTTCTGTTTCAGTCAGTTCCTGCCCGAAAATCTCTGTCACAACAAGCACTGTTTCTAAATTTCTAAAACTGACCACAGGCTTAACCACCGCACTTTTTGCCGTTCCATTTGCGTCAGTTGTTATTTCCACGACTGTTCCGATTAAAATCCCTTTCGGATAAACACTCGCCTGCTGACCTGTCACGCTGATTTGCCCCGTCACGATGTTGTCGCCGACCATTATCTCCGCCTCGGCGCTGATAAGCTCCATTCGGCATTTGCCTTCCTTCATGAGAAACTCATCGCCTCTGACAAAGCCTGTGTCGTCGGTTCGCTCACATTTCGAGCTCACTGAACTGTCGTCATCAATAATCGAAACAACCTTTGACTGGGTATACATGACCTCGGTGACGCGCCCTGCAAGCCCTCCTGCTGCTAAAACTATCATGTTTTTCTTAATTCCGTCTTTTTTACCCTTGTTTATAAAATAAATATTATACCAAGGCGATGGTTCTGTCGAAATTATATCAGCCGCCATCATCGGAAGTTCGCCATAAGTTTCTTTTATCTCAAGCAGTCCCCGAAGATTTTCGTTTTCGTTTTCCATGACCTTCAATCTTACATTTTCTCCTGCAAGTCTGTCGTTTTCGTCTTTAAGCCGAGCATTCTCTGCGTCTAAATCGGACATGTTGAAAAGAAAACTGAATCTGCCCGAAATCCACGAACCACTCTTTGTAAACACCCATTGAACGGGTGAAATGACCGTACCCAAAGCGCCGCCTATCATCGACGGGTTTATTTGATACATTGTCGTAATTGTCATAAGAAAGAGACAAAATATTGTCACTGCCGTAACGAAACCTTTTTTATGTCTTTTTAAGAAATCCATTTAAACACCGTCACATATTCAATTTCTTACGCGAAATAAGAACGCTCTTCAACTCGTCTGCGTGTTCAAGCACAATGCCCGTTCCGAGCGCAACACAATTCAACGGTTCTTCCGCAACATGAACGGGAATTCCTGTTTCATGCGCAATCAATTGGTCAAGCCCGTTTAAAAGTGCGCCGCCGCCGCTCAAGGTTATTCCTGTTGTTATAATATCGGAAGCAAGCTCGGGCGGTGTTCTTTCCAATGTATATTTAATAGCATCAACAATAGCGTTTACAGGTTCTGCTATCGCTGTTAAAGCCTCTTCGGCATTAAACGATATTGTTTTGGGCAAGCCCGTAATCAAGTCCCTCCCTCTCACGTCTATGCAATCATCGGGGTCTGCATTGAAAACGCACCCTATTTTAACCTTAATTTCTTCGGCGGTTCGTTCGCCGATTGCCAAAGAATATTCTCTTCTTATATAACTGACTATATATTCATCAAGCGTGTCTCCCGCCATTCTCAAGAGTTTGCATGTGACTATGCCGCTCAAAGATATAACCGCGACTTCCGTTGTTCCACCGCCAATGTCGACAATCATGCTGCCCGACGGTTCTTCAACGGGAAGCCCCGCCCCAATCGCCGCCGCCATCGGTTCGTCTATCAAATAAGCGTCTTTTGCTCCCGCGGAAAGTGCCGCGTCCATTATGGCACGTTTTTCAACCGGTGTCGCCAGCGAAGGCACACACACAACCAAGCGCGGTCTTACCCCAAACGATTTTTGAGTCGCCTTGTGTATGAAATATTTTAACATTGCCTGTGTCGTTTCATAATCAGCGATTACACCGTCTTTCATCGGGCGAATCGCGACAATGTTACCTGGTGTTCTTCCAATCATTTCCTTGGCCGCATCGCCTACCGACAAAATTTCGTTCGTCAAGGAATTTACAGCGACAACTGATGGCTCGCTCAAATAAATTCCTTTGCCTTTTATAAATACAAGCGTATTCGCCGTGCCGAGATCTATACCCAAATCTCTTGATAATGAAAATATTTTCATGTTTACCCCTTCATATATATAAACTGATTCATACTGTTTTATATCCCAACGCACATATATTACCACAATATAAACGCCAACGCAACGATTTTGTTTCGCGTTTAATCCCTGCTTGCTTCTTAATTTTATCTTAACTGACATTACAAAACGAAATCTTCGAATGTATAATTATGCGCTATTGCTCGCTAAAACACGGCTTCATTACGAATAATTACACCTTGCATTGAATATTATTTCATAAAAGTTAAATTTTTAACTATTTTTTTCTTGATTTTTTATATTGACTTTGTTATAATTCTCTCGGCAGCAAAAAGGCAACCACAGTCTTCAGGGCAGGGTGAAATTCCCTTATCGGCGGTTATAGTCCGCCCGCGATAAACATATCGCTGAATCGGTGAAACTCCGATACCGACGGTTACAGTCCGGATGAAAGAGTATGATTGGGGGAAATTTAAATGCAATATGGAACCACTGTAAAAAAACTTACCACATTGGCGATGCTCAGCGCAATCGCCGCGGTAATGGTGGCAGTTTCGTCACAAATGCCGCCCGTCGTTCTGTTTCTTAAGTACGACCCGAAAGACATTATAATCGTTATCGGCGGCTTTCTCTACGGTCCGTTGGCGGCATTGGCGGTTTCAGCCGTTTCTTCGCTGATAGAAATGATAACCGTGGGTCAAACAGGCTATATCGGGCTTATAATGAACATCGTTTCAAGCTGTGCTTTCGCTTGTCCTGCGGCACTTATTTACAAGAAAAAACGCAAGTTGTCAAGTGCTTTAATCGGGCTTGCAATCGGAATTGTTTCCGTGACAATCGTCATGTCTCTTTGGAATTATTTGCTTACTCCGATTTACATGGAACAACCTCGAAGCGACATAGCAAAAATGATTTTGCCGACATTCATTCCTTTTAACCTTATAAAAGGCGGAATTAACGCAGCAATAGCGATTCTTATTTACAGCCCTATAAGAATCGCACTTATAAAATCAAGGCTAATTCCCAAGCCTGAAAGCACCATGCGTAAAAAGATTAACATCGGCACAATAGTCTCAGCATTATTCGTAATCATCACCTGCATTTTATGGATACTCGTTATCAACAAAATAATATAGGAGGTTTTACTTATGAGAACATTCGGGACACAGGCAACAGGGATTAGAACACCCATCATTTACGAAGGTGATAATCTGTCGGAAATAGTTGTAAACTCAGTAATTGAGTACAGCGAGGAGTCAGGCTTTCCGATTTGCGATCATGACATAATCGGCATAACCGAGGCAGTCGTGGCGCGGGCGCAGGGCAATTATGCGACAGTCGACCAAATCGCCGCCGATGTTAAAGCGAAATTTCCTTCGGGCGCAGTCGGAATTGTTTTCCCGATTTTGAGCCGCAATCGTTTTTCAATATTGCTTAAAGGCATTGCCGCAGGAGCTGAAAAACTGTATATTCAATTAAGCTATCCGACAGATGAAGTGGGAAACCACATCATAAGCGACGAGCAAGCATATTTTTCAAAAATTAATCCTTATACGGATGTATTTAATGAAAGAGATTTCCGCAAAGAATTCGGTGATCTTAAACATGAATTTACGGCAATTGACTATCTCGAACTTTACCGTACAATCGGAAACAACGCCGAAATCATTTTGGCGAACGATCCTTGCGAAATTCTTAAATATACAAAAAATGTTATTACAGCAGACATTCACACACGCGCACAAACAAAGCACCGTTTGCTTTCCTGCGGCGCAGAAAATGTTTTCGGGCTTGACGACATTCTCAACAAGAGCGTGAACGGAAGCGGCTATAACGAAAAATACGGCATTTTAGGCTCAAATAAAGCAAGCGAGGATAAAGTAAAACTTTTCCCCCACTCTTGCGAAGAATTTGTTGCTGATGTTAAAAAGCTTATTGTTGAAAAAACAGGCGCGCAGGTTGAGGTTCTTGTTTATGGCGACGGCGCTTTTAAAGACCCCGTCGGCAAAATTTGGGAACTGGCAGACCCGGTGGTTTCACCTGCATATACTGACGGCTTAATTGGCTTGCCGAATGAGCTTAAATTGAAATATATCGCCGACAACGAGCTTTCAGACAAGCGCGGCGACGACGCAAAAGAAGCAATGGTAGACCGTATTCGTAACAAGCAGAGAAACCTTATGGGTAAGGACGAAACCGAAGGCACAACGCCGCGTCGGCTTACCGATCTTATCGGAAGCTTATGCGACCTTATGAGCGGAAGCGGCGACAAAGGTACACCTGTTATTCTCATCAAGGGCTATTTCGATAATTACGCAACCGAATAATTGATTTACCGAAATCACAGGAGGACACACATGATAAAGCTATACGAAAAAGGGGTATTTTTCAACAATAATGAAATAATTGAAGAAAACACCGCTCTGTCAAAAGATAAACAGCGCGAAAACACTATCGCCTATTCTATTTTAAAACAACACAACCAATCGGGCGACATGGAAAAATTGGCGTTGCGTTTTGACGCTATGGCTTCTCACGACATCACCTATGTTTCGATAATTCAATCGGCAAGAGCAAGCGGAATGAAAGAATTTCCCCTGCCCTATACACTGACAAACTGTCACAATTCGCTTTGCGCGGTCGGCGGAACAATTAACGAGGACGACCACCTTTTCGGACTTTCTGCCGCAAAGAAATACGGCGGCATATATGTTCCCGCTCATTTGGCTGTAATTCACCAGGTTATGCGCGAAACAGCGGCAGGCGGCGGAAAAATGATTCTCGGCTCGGACAGTCACACTCGCTATGGTGCGCTTGGTACGCTTTCGATCGGCGAAGGCGGCGGCGAGCTTGTTAAGCAGCTTTTAAACAAAACCTATGACATAAACTTACCCGAGGTTGTCGGCGTCTATCTTGACAATTCTCCCGCTCCCGGTGTCGGACCGCAGGACATTGCGCTTGCAATAATCAGTGCCGTGTTTAATAACGGCTATGTTAAAAACAAAATCATGGAGTTTGTCGGCTCGGGTATTAAAAACCTGAATGTCGACTTCAGAAACGGCATAGACGTTATGACTACCGAAACGACTTGCCTTTCCAGCATTTGGACGACAGACGAATCCGTTCGCGAATATTTGGCTGTACACGGACGCGAGAGTGATTATAAACACCTTGCTCCCGGCGAAAACGCTTACTACGACGGATTTATCTATGTTGACATGGCGAAAATCGAACCTATGATTGCGATGCCTTTCCACCCGTCGAATGTTTATCCGATTAGCGAAGTAATCAAAAATCCCAAGGACATTCTCGACGTTGCGGAAAAGATCGCAAACGAGCAACTCGGCAATCCTTTATTGAAGTTTTCATTAAAAGATAAAGTCAGAGACGGAAAATTCATTGCCGACCAAGGTGTAATCGCAGGATGCGCAGGCGGAACTTATGACAATCTTATTGAGTGCGCCGCCCTTTTAAACGGCAAAAACATCGGTAGCGACGCGTTTGCGCTTTCTGTTTATCCCTCAAGCCAGCCTGTTTTTTCGAGGCTTGTTGAAGACGGTTCTATTTCAAAAATGATGACAGCGGGCGCAACTGTTCGTTCGGCGTTTTGCGGACCTTGCTTCGGTGCGGGTGATGTGCCTTCGAACAACGCTTTCAGCATTCGCCACGCAACGAGAAATTTCCCGTTCCGCGAGGGAAGCAAACCGGGCGACGGTCAGCTTGCGGCGGTTGCGCTTATGGACGCGCGTTCAATTATTGCGACGGCTCTTAACGGCGGCGTTTTGACTCCCGCTACAGAATTAAATTTCAATTTTGAAAAGCCCGAGTATTCTTATAACAAAGAAATTTACAGTAACAGGGTTTATAATGGCTATAAAAACCCCGCTAAAGACGCGGAGCTTGTGTTCGGACCGAATATCACCAATTGGCCGAGTTTCGGTTCTCTTCCGGAAAATCTTTTGCTCAGCGTTGCAAGTGTGATTAACGACCCTGTGACGACAACGGACGAGCTTATACCGTCTGGCGAAACCTCGTCTTACCGTTCGAATCCGCTTAAATTGGCAGAGTTCACTCTTTCGAGAAAAGATCCCGACTATACAAATCGTTCGAAAAAAGCTCTTGCCGCTGAAAATGCGAGATTGGGCGGCAATTCGGACATTTACAAAGAACAATTCGATCAAATAAAAGCGTTCGTTCCCGACGCAAACCTCAACAACACAGGCATGGGCAGTGTTGTTTATGCTGTTAAGCCGGGCGATGGTTCTGCTCGTGAGCAGGCGGCAAGCTGCCAACGTGTGTTGGGCGGCAGAGCGAACATCGCCAAGGAATATGCGACAAAGCGTTATCGTTCCAACCTTATAAACTGGGGAATTGTGCCGTTTTTGTTTGACGAAATGCCGAGCGGCTTTGAGGTCAATGACTTCATTTTCGTTGAGGATTTGAAAAATGCTGTTGAAAACCGTGTCGGCTCTGTTAAGGCATATGTGCTTTCCGCTTCAAAGGTTCGCGAAATCACATTAAACATTGCTCCTATGACCGACGCTGAAAGTGAGATTTTATCTGCGGGATGTTTAATAAATTACTATGCTCGACAAAACGGTTAAGTTTTAAAATTATTGCTGTTTTAATTACTTTCCTATGCTTCTTTTTAATTCTTCAGTGCGCGTTCAACAACCGCGTCGCCGTTAGACATTATACGATAAAAACAGACAAACTTGGCGCGAACACTTCTGTTCGCGCCGTTGTTTTATCCGATTTGCACAGCACAATTCACGGCAACAATCAGCAATCACTTATTGATAAAATTGTTCGCCAAAATCCCGATGTTATTTTATTGGCGGGCGATATTGCCGATGACAATGCTCCTTTTGAGGGAACACGGCTTCTTTTGGAAGGAATCCACGATTTATGTCCTGTTTATTACGTTACCGGAAACCATGAATATTGGCATAGTGACGTTCAATGGATACTCGAACAAATTGAATCCTTAGGTGTGACGATTTTATCTGATGAATATGAAGAAATCGAGATCAATAGAAACACTATCCTTATCGCAGGGGTTGAGGATCCCGAGAGATGGCGGTTCGACAGAGATTATGTTTGGGAAAATTCAATTGATGAAGCGTTTTGTGAATTAACTTCCTCCGACACATTTAAATTTCTTATCGCTCACAGACCTGAGCGAATTGAAACTTATGTAAAATATCCGTTTGATTTAGTCGTTTCGGGTCACACTCACGGCGGTCAGGTTCGCATACCTTTTATACTCAATGGTCTTATTGCGCCCGACCAAGATTGGCATCCGGAATATAGCGGTGGGCTTTACAAATTTAATGAACTTTTTCTTATCATAAGCCGCGGTTTGTCAATCAATCCCCGTTTGCCACGGATTTTTAACCCACCTGAGATCGTCGTTATTGATATTCTCGGGCTTTATTGACAACGGTACGAATTAAATGTTAAACTAAAGTCATTATTGAAACAACCATTTTTAAATGACAGGAGGCGATTGCGTTGATAAAAGAAAAAAAAGGTACGGTTCTGAGGATAACAGGCGCAGTATTGGACATTAAATTCGACAACGGACTTCCCGCCCTTTATGATTCAATAGAAATTCGTCACGGTAAAGAAACCGTGGTTTTAGAGGTCATGCAGCATTTAGGTGAAAACGTCGTTCGCTGCATTTCGATGAGTCCGACTGATGGGCTTGTTCGCGGCATGGATGCAATAGATACAGGGATTCCGATAACCGTTCCCGTAGGTGAGGAAACTTTGGGACGAATGCTTAACGTTTTCGGAAAAGCAATCGACGAAAAACCCGAGCCGCAGGCAAAGGATTATTGGCCGATTCATCGCCCCGCTCCCGGAATATCCGACCAATCGACAATGACAGAAATTTTGGAAACAGGCATAAAAGCCATTGATTTGCTCTGTCCCTATTCCAAGGGCGGAAAAATCGGCTTGTTCGGGGGCGCAGGTGTCGGAAAAACCGTTCTTATTATGGAACTTATCAGAAACATCGCCACCGAACACGGCGGATATTCGGTTTTTGCGGGTGTCGGCGAGCGTACCCGTGAGGGAAACGATCTTTATAACGACATGACAAGGTCGGGGGTCATCGACAAAACAACGCTTGTTTTCGGTCAAATGAACGAGCCGCCGGGTGCGAGAATGCGCGTCGGGTTGACGGGGCTTACCGTCGCCGAATATTTTCGTGATGTTTCAAGGCAAGACGTTTTATTTTTTATAGATAATATATATCGTTTTGTTCAGGCGGGTTCCGAGGTTTCGGCGCTTTTGGGGCGAGTTCCGAGTGCCGCAGGTTATCAACCCACCCTCGCCGACGAAATCGGCACACTTCAAGAACGAATCACTTCGACGACGACAGGCTCTATTACGTCTGTTCAGGCGATTTATGTCCCTGCCGACGATTTAACTGACCCTGCGACAGCCGCGACTTTTGCACATTTGGACGCAACCACGGTTTTGTCGCGTTCAATCGTCGAGCAAGGCATATATCCTGCGATTTCGCCGTTGGAATCAACCTCTCGTGCACTCGACAAAAGTGTTGTCGGAACAGAACATTACAACACGGCACGCGCCGTTCAAGGGATTTTACAACGTTATAAAGACTTGCAGGATATTATTGCGATATTAGGAATTGACGAGCTTTCGGACAACGACAAGCTAATTGTCAGCCGCGCAAGAAAGGTTCAAAGATTCCTTTCTCAACCGTTTTTTGTGGCGGAAAAATTCACTTCAATTCCCGGGAAGTATGTTCCCGTTGAAAAGGCTATAAGCGGATTCAAAGAAATCGTCGAGGGACTTTATGACGACATTCCCGAGGGCTTGTTTTTAAACGCCGGAACGATTGACGAGGTTACGGAAAGGTTTACCGCAAATGGTTAAAAAAAAGGTTCATCTGAAAATAATTACCCCGACCGAAATAAAGGTTGACCAAAAAGTCGATATGGTAATCATTCGCTGCATTGACGGCGACATGGGCATTCGTCATGGGCATGAGCCTCAATCCGCCGCATTGGATTATGGAATCATGCGCGTTATGGACGGCGGAAAGGAACGCCCCATCGCGATTTGCGGCGGCATTGCCGAAATTAAAGATAATTTGCTGACGGTTATAACAAACGAGGCAGAGTGGCCCGAAGACATTGACCGCGCTCAAGCCCAAATCGACCGCGACCACGTTGAAAAACGCTTGCAGGAAATGACCGACGACATAGAAATTCGGCGTTCTCAAATACTTTTGCGGCGTTCGCTTGTTCAAATCGAGGTTAGTTCTTATCCATTTGTAAAAAAATAATTTACAATTTACATTTTATTCATAATATTTTCACAACAAGCATTTATACTGTTTTCATTGTTTAATTCAATTCGTCAAAATTCAAGGGAGGTACATAAATGGAAGCTTCACATCAGCAAGAGCGCGACATGGTCGTTGCTCTTAAAAAAGAAATTAACAGAGTCATTATCGGTCAAGACTATATGGTAGACCGAATTTTAATCGGGCTTTTGACGGGCGGGCATATTTTGCTTGAGGGCGTTCCAGGACTGGCAAAATCGCTCACGGCAAGCACCGCCGCACAAGCCATCGGCGTGGATTTTAAAAGAATTCAATTTACCCCCGATTTGCTTCCCGCCGACATTTTGGGAACGGAAATTTATCATCAGAAAACCGGGGAATTTATAATTAAAAAGGGTCCTGTTTTCAGCAACATAATACTCGCCGACGAAATAAACAGAGCGCCCGCGAAAGTGCAGTCGGCACTTCTTGAAGCCATGCAGGAAAAACAAGTCAGCATTGGCGAGCAAACCTATCATTTAGAAAAGCCCTTTCTCGTTATCGCCACGCAAAACCCGCTTGAACAGCAGGGAACCTACCCTCTCCCCGAAGCTCAACAAGACAGATTCATGTTGAAGCTTAAAATTCAATACCCAAACAAGGCAGAGGAATTGGAAATTATAAACCGTTACAGCCTTGAAGAATCAGCCGAACCGCAGGTGAAGCCGATTATAAGCCGTGATGATATTTTCAGAATGAGGAAATGCGTTGACGAAATTTATTTAGACGAAAAAATTTCTGACTATGTTTTGAATATCATTTTCAAAACCCGTGAATCTTCGCCGTATATTGCTTGCGGCGCTTCTCCTCGTGCTTCAATCAACCTTATAAAGGCAGCGAAGTGCAGAGCGTTTATCGAAGGACGTGAACACGTCGTTCCCGATGACGTGAAAGCTATGGTCTATGATGTAATGCGCCATCGCATTTTGCTTTCTTATGAAGCTGAAGCCGAGGATATTACTGCTGAAAAAATAATCGAGGATGTCCTAGATGCCGTTAATTTGCCATGAATAAAGAATTAATTAAGAAAATACGAAAAATTGAAATTACTTCCAATAAATTGGTCGACGAAATTTTTTCAGGCGAATATAGGTCAGGTTTTCGCGGAAAAGGCATGGAATTCGAAAACATTCGCCAATATGTCGCGGGCGACGATGTTCGCAACATTGACTGGAACGTCACCGCCAGACACGACAAGGCTTTCGTTAAGCAATTCTGCGAAGAACGCGAACTTAACATGTTTCTTTTGATTGACATGTCACGTTCAAACAGTTTTGGCAAAAAAAAGGATTTCATCGCCGAAATAAGCGCAACCTTAGCACTTTCCGCCAATCGAAACAACGATCGCGTGGGTGTTGTTTTCTTCACGGGTGAAACGGAAAAACTTATTCCTTCCAAAAACGGGAAAAAGCACGTTCTTACAATCATTGAAAACATTTTGAGCTTCGAGCCACAGAACAGCGACACCAACATCGCCAACGCGCTTCAATATTTCAACCGAATTGAAAAGAAACGAAGCGTTGTGTTTCTGATTTCCGATTTTTTGGATGATTCCTATGAAAAAGAGCTGAAAGTGTCGTCGAACCGCCATGATCTCATTCGCATTCGAGTGGTTGACAGAGCCGAGGAACACATTCCATCGGGCGCGATTTTCACGTTTGAGGATTTGGAAACAGGCGAAACCTTTGTTCTTGACAACACGAAACGCGATTTGAAAATGACCTCCGTTGAAGGGCAATCCAAACGAAACCTCATTACTATTTATACGGACGAGGATTACGTCAAACCTTTGCGTCAATTTTTCAAAAGAAGAGGAAAACTATGAAAAAGAAATTCATTTGTTTAATGCTGATTTCGGCGTGTTTGTTTTGCACTCCGACATTTGCTTCCGCCTCAGCAAGGAACATTTATGTCGGGGATATTATAACTCTTAACATTGCTTCGCAGGATTTATCCGCCGAGGAATTAGAAGAATATTTCAAGGATTTTGAAATCGTCGACATGAAGTTTGAAAACGGCGAATATTCGGTTTCTCTGAGAACCTTTGAGGTCGGAACATATGGCATATCTATCGGCAATGCTCGCATGGAGCTGTCTGTCAATTCTACTCTCGACGAAATTGAACAGGAAGAAATTTTTGAAGGTGAAACGACGATCGAAGTGCCGGGTTTTCCCTTTCACTGGCGAATCGTTTTCTGCGTTTCAGCTGTTATTTTCGCGTTCTCGGGCGGATTTGTTTTGTTCGGTTTGATCAAAAAAAGAAAAGGGCAGTCAATTCATCCATATTCATTATTTCTCAGACGTTCGGAAGCACTTTTATCCAAAATTGACAACAACAATTTTTTCGTTTACTTAACCTTTTTCTTCAAGGACTATGTCGGAAAGCTTTATCAGCGCCGCATCATCGGCAAAACCTCTTCCGAAATTGTTTTTGAATTAAAAGAAATTCAAGCGCTTGGTGACATGCTTCCGATAATTGAAAAATGGCTTATTGAATGCGACAGAATGAAATTCACAGGCATTGAAGTTTCTTCCGAAGAAAAACAGAAGCACTATGCATTATTGCTTAGGTTAGCCGAATTAATCAACAAAAAAGAAGAGAAACAAGAAGAGGTAACAACATGATTAGATTCGATGATTGGTATTTTTTATTACTCATACCCGTCGCGGTATATCTTTTTTGGTTTTTTAAAAAGAAACGCGGCTTGAAATTTTCAAGCGTGAAGCTTTTGCGTAAAACAAGCAGCGGAAAAACCATTAAACACATAATCGGCAAAATTCTTGTTCTATGCGGCGTTGTTTTGGCTTTAACTGCATTGGCAAGACCGCAAACGACGCTTAAAACCGACTTTATTCGCAAACAAGGTATTGATATTGTAATGGTTTTGGACGTTTCGGGTTCTATGGAATCGGTCGATTTTGAGCCGAACCGTTTGGAGGTCGCAAGAAAAACGATTGATGATTTCATTGCCGAGCGAACAAACGACAGAATTTGTTTAACCGTTTTCGCAGGAACCGCATTCACGCGTATTCCTTTGACATTGGATCACAACATCGTCAGAGAATCGCTTGCAAATGTTTCTTTTACTTCTGTTAATCAAAACGGAACAGCCATCGGCATGGCAATTTCTGTTGGGGTAAACCGACTGAAAAAAAGCGATGCTTCTTCTCGGATTATGATTTTGGTTACAGACGGCGCAAACAACGCCGGATCGATAGATCCGATTACGGCAAGCGGTTTGGCAAAAGATTTGGGCGTAAAAATATATACAATCGGGGTTGGAAGCGATGTCACTCTCATTCCTCGTGAAGACATTTTCGGTCGAATTTATAATGAACGCTCTGAGGGTGATTTGGACGAAGGGCTTTTGACGCAAATCGCCGACATGACAGGCGGACAATATTTTCGGGCGATGGATTCGCAAGCGTTGGGGCAAGTTTTCGATGCTATTAACCGACTTGAAAAATCTGATTTCAACGACGATAATTTCAAGGAATATAACGAATTGGCATTCCCGTTTATGATTGCGGCATTAGTGCTTTTGACCGCAGGAATTATTTTGGGCAAATATTGTTTTATTCACATACCGTGATGGAAAGGGGCAGTTTATTATGGAATTCAAATATCCTTACAACATAATATTTTTGGTTTTGGCAATAGCCGCAACTGTCTTTTTCGTTCTCGCTTTCGGGAAAAAAGAAAAGATTTTGGCGTTGTTTCACCTTGATTTCAAGACACATTTCAAGGTTTTGCGCTCGATTCTTCTTTGCGCGGGATTGCTTTTGTTCGTCTTTTCACTCTTAGGTCCGCAGGTTTTTGCAGGATATTCCGAAGCCGCCAAAAAGGGTCTGGACATTTATGTGCTTATCGACACATCGAAAAGTATGTTGGTTTCTGACATTAAGCCCGACAGAATGACTGTCGCAAAGAAAATTATCGGAAGTTTGCTTGACAATTCGGAAGGCGACCGAATTGGATTTATCCCTTTCGCCGCCAACGCTTACATTCAAATGCCGCTGACCGACGATTATTCCATCGCCAAAATGTTTCTTGACTCGATTGACACAGACATGGTGAGCGGCGGCGGAACAAACATTGCCGCCGCAATTAAATTGGCGGGCGATTCTTTTGAAAGAACCTCAAGCTCTGACAGCGTAATTTTAATTTTGAGCGACGGCGAAGAACACGAAACCGACAGCCAAAACGCCATAAAAAACATTACTGACGAAAAAATAAAAATTTTCACGATTGGAATCGGCACAGAAAAAGGCGGATTGGTTCCGGTCTATAACGACGACGGAAGCGCTGTTGTTGATTATATGAAAGATCCAAGCGGAAACACCGTCACCTCTCGATTGGAAGCTGAAATCATGAAAAAAATAGCACAGGACGGCAACGGCGCATATTTTCAAGCGACATTACAAGGAAACGAAACAACGGCACTTCTCAACGAACTGTCGAAGTTAAAAAGAGGCACCTTGTCAACCGAAAAAATAAAGAGATTCACTCCTCTTTATCAATATTTTTTAGGTTCAGGCATTCTTCTTTTCGCAATTGCATGGCTTTTGCCCGAAAGGAGGAAATTTTCATGAGAAAAGTTGTTTTAATTTCGGGAGCAGTCACCGCTGTTCTTCTTATATTTCTTTTGACGGGCATGGCAGGCAGGGATGACACAATTAAAGCTTCTATGCGCCGCGGAAACAGTCAATATGCAGCCGGTGATTACAAAAAATCGTTAGCCTCATATGAAAAGGGGTTGGCAAAGGATTCTAAAAACAAAATGTTGAATTTCAATGCGGCACAGTCTGCTTATTTGTCTTTTGAATATGAAAAAGCTGCAGAATATTACGAGAAATCCGCCGACAGCACGGACAAGTTTCTTAATTGGGGAAACATCTTTTTCAGGTCGGGTGATGCAATCGGGTCAATTTTAGCCGAACAAGCAGAAAATCCCGAAACAGCCGCGGCGTCACCCGAAACAGAGGGGTTAGATGTGAATCAACAACTTCAAACCTATGCTTCCGCACTCAAAATTTATCAAGACGGCATGATAAAATTTCCGCAAAATGTTCCGCTTAAATATAATTTTGAATCTGTTAAGCAGAAAATAGACGAGCTTATTGAAAACATGGATCCTCAAGAGGGCGAACAAGGCGAAAGCCAAGAAAATTCTGAGGGTTCTGAGGGCGAAGAACAGGAATCTTCCCAATCCGGCGAAGAGGGTTTTGAGGGCGAAGAGCAGGAAGCCTCACAAGCAGGTGAAGATAGTGAGGAGGGAGAAGAGCAGGAAGCTTCTCAAGCCGGCGAAGAAAACGAGGAAAGCGAAGACAACGAAGAAGCCATGAACATGCAGGAAGTCGAGCGAATTCTTCAAATATTGGAAAGTCAAGAACAGGAAAGCCTTAAAAACAATCAAGAAATCAAAGAATCTGTCGGTGGAAAAGAGGGTAAATATGCTTGGTAAAATTAAAAAAACAATATTAATAGGGTTGATGCTTTGTGTTTTTATTTTGTCGTCAATTCCTGTGTCGGCGGCTCAAGACCCACAATTTCGGCTGGACATCGACAGTTTAAATCTTACAATAGGGACAAGCGCCAATTTCGTCATTTCCCTTACAGATGCACAGGGTGCACAGATTGTCAGCATAGAGGGACTCGAAAACTTTGACGAACTTAACCAAAGCTCAACTAACTATACATCAATTATAAATGGAACCACTACCATGCGTTATGACATAAACTATGCGGTAATGCCAAAGACAGCGGGTAAATTCACGCTTAAAGCGATTATTCTTTACAACGGTCAGCATTACGAAACCAACGCACTTGAGGTCGCTATAAGCAATGCCTCCGACGCTCAGGCTCAATCCTCGCCCGAGATATTTATTAAGACGGTTCTTTCACATGAATCAGCCTATTTGGGAGAAAAAATTGTTTTAACATATGAATTATACACAATGTACAACCTAAGCAATTATGGTTTCACGGAAAGTCTTTCAATCGATGGCGTTGTTCTTCAAAACGCCCCGAATGATCCTCCTCAAGCCGAATATGTTTACGTTGACGGCAACAGATATGTTAAATATACTGTTATTCAATTAATTGTCGACCCGATTAAATCCGGATCTTGTTCGATTCCGTCCTTTAATTTTCAAGTAAACGTAATAACAGACGGCGGCGGCTTTTTTAGCTCGACCAAAGCAGAGTATTTACAAACAGAAGCAAAGGAATTTACGGCAAAACCTTTGCCCACAGCGGGAAAGCCCACGGATTTTTCGGGCATTGTCGGTGAATTTTACTTGGACGGAAGCTACAGCCGCAATCAACTTAATTACGGTGATTCCACCACTCTTCATGTCACGGCGGCAGGCAGCTGCAATTTAGGCGGAATTAACACAATTCTATCGGGTGAAACTCACGGCGTTTCTGCTTATGAAATTTTGAAAAACTCGGTCGAAATTGTTCAAGACAACAAATATTACTCCGAAAAATCATTTGAAGTAATTTTGGTTCCGGAAGAACCCGGCACTTTGGAAACAGCACCCATTTCGATTTCCTATTTCAACCCGACGACCGAACTGTATGAAAAAGCAGAAATATCGAGCGTTTCGCTTGAGGTTCTCGGCAGTATTCACGCTCAAAACAACAATAACAATAACGGCAATAGTGTAAGTTATATCCCTACCGAAACAATTATTGTTTCGCAAGTAAATTACACCGACATTCAAAACGACGGTTATTTTTCGATAAATCTTAAAAAAGAACTTGTATACGGAATTTTAATCGGATTTGCTGTATTGCTTGTTCTTACAAGCATAGTTATATGGCTTCTTTTAACCCGCAAAAAACAAGATGAAGCATTAAAAACAATTTATAAGCAATTGATAAGCTCAAACAACACAAGTGAAACATATGATCTTCTCAACTCTATGATTAAACATTGCTTTAAAATAAGCATTAAGGCAAATTCACGAAGCACCGTTTTAAACGCCATACCCGACGGCGATTTAGCGGAAAAACTGACCGAGGTCATGGATTATATGGAATCCTCCGAGGTTCGTGATGAAAAAAGACATGCCGTTTTGAAAGAAAAAATAAAGGTTATTTACCGCAGACTTGCTTAAACTAAAACGACTATAAACAACATTGTTCAGCTATTGCTTCCAAATTCCCGACGGCACTTCTCCCGCGAAAACCGTGTCGAGCAGCAAAACCTTTCTTTCGACAAGAATATCATGGCTTTGAAGCGGATTTACAACCAAAAGCCGCGCTTCAACCTGAAGCCATATTTGAAAATTTATTTGATTTATGCCGACCGACTCGAAGTTTGTCGAATAATCAACCGTAGCCGCACCCAACGGCTGTATTCTCGCCGTATATGACGGGCCGAGGTTCGCCATGCTACTAAATCCTGTAATCGCACCTATAGGAATTTTGATTTTCTCTTTCTCAAGAGAGGACAGCTCGCTTGAAATTTCAACAGCAAGCGTTGAGCACAACGAATCGACAAGCATTGAATTTACCGTCAGCGACTGAATTCTGCCGTCAGCATTTGTTGTTTTATAATAAAAATCCTCTGTTTCCAACTCTTTGTCACTAATTGCCTTTCCGACCGAATCACTTATAACCGAATTAATCTTTGTTATGGCGTTGAGTTTTGAAATTTCAATGACAGCGGGCAATATGCGCTTGTTATACGCTGTTGCGAACATGACAAAGCCTGTCATAAACATGATAAGCATCGTGAAAACGATCTTTTTAAACAAATTTATTTTCTTTTTTAATTTTCTTCTCTTCATATCATGAATACACTCCACTTCATTTAAATATATTATGAAAATATTAATTTATTTCATAATATATATACAAGACCAAGTTTATTTGCTATACTCATAAGCATGCAGAGGTGATTAATCTATGAACTATTCAAGCTATAACAACCAAAAAAGAAGAAAACGCCGAGCTTCAAAATCGACGAAAATCAAACATAAAACGAGCTTCGTCATTTTCCGTGTCATTGTCGCCGGGATTCTTATAAGCGCGTTTGCGCTCGGCGGAGCTTTTGTCGGAGCTTATCTGGGAATAATCGATAAAGCCCCATCCCTTGCAGACGTCATGAAAACCTCCAATGAAAACTATACGTCGATAATTTACGACGAAAAGGGAAACGAGCTTGACAGGCTTGTCGGCGGCGAAAATCGCGTGTTTGTTTCAATTGATAACATTCCCAAATATCTTCAAGACGCGTTTGTCGCAATTGAAGACGAGCGTTTTTATACCCATGACGGTGTTGACGTTAAAGCAATGTTAAGATCCATTTACGTCACTATCACGGGCGACACCCAAGGCGGAAGCACGCTCACTCAGCAGCTTATCAAAAACAAATTAGGCTTAATGCGAAACAGCTTCGTTACCAAGTTTCAGGAACAACATCTTGCCGTAGAATATGAGAAAAACATGGTCAGCACTTATGGCTCTAAGGAAGACGCCAAGAAAAAAATTCTTGAACTTTATTTAAATTCTATTGGTCTCGGTTATGGTCAGGTTGGCGTTCAAGCAGCTTCTCTTCGCTATTTTAACAAGGAAGTCAGCGAGCTCACGTTGGCAGAATGTTCCGTTATCGCGGGAATCACCCAAAACCCAACTTATCGCGATCCTATAAGAAAACAGGAAAACAACAACAAACGCCGTCTCGACATTTTGAACAAAATGCTTGAATTGGGCTTTATTAACGACGAAGAATATGAAACCGCCATCGATGAAGATGTTTATTCCAAAATAAACGAAACTCAGGAGGAACGCGCCGAGCAATCGTCTGTTCACAGCTATTTCGTTGATCGGCTTGTCGACGAGGTTCGCGACGCTCTCAAGCTTCAATACGGCTATAATGATGCCGAAGCATATGACATTATTTACAACGGCGGCATAAAAATTTATGCAACGGTTGACACTCGAATTCAAAAAATTGTCGATGAAGCGTTTTTAAACGAGTCTATTTTCCCCGATGAATTCGGAATCGAGGTTCAATATGTGCTTTCGGTTAAAAATTTAACAACAGGTAAGCTCACTCATTATCCTACCGAGAAAGATTTGGTCAAAACAGACGCCGAAGCAGACGCGTTTATCGAAACAATCAGGGATCGCTGTCTCGGCGCAGATGACGTAATTGACGGTGAGCAAATTTTCAAAATTCCCCAACCGCAAGCGGGAATGTGCATAATTGATTATCACAGCGGAAAGGTTGTTGCAATCGCGGGCGGAAGAGGCGAAAAGCAAGCGAACAAGGTTTTCAACCGAGCCACAGACGCGGTAAGACAACCGGGCAGTGTTTTCAAGGTTTTGGCGTCATATGCTCCCGCGCTTGACATGAACCTTATTACAGCGACGACCGTTCTTGAAGACGCGCCATTTACCGTAGCCGACTATTCACCAAGCAACTGGTATTCCGGCTACAGAGGTTCTGCCACCGTACGTGTGGGAATACGCGACTCAATGAACATTTTGGCCGTTAAAAACATGTATAACACGGGCGTTGACAATTGCTTCAATTACTTGATGCAGTTTGGTTTCACTACTCTTTCACCCGAAAACGACAAATATCTTCCGACGGCTTTAGGTGGCATTACAAACGGCGTAACCCAACTTGAAACAGCCGCCGCTTTTGGCGCAATCGCCAACAACGGAGTTTATTATAAACCATATTTTTTCACAAAGGTTATTGACAACGAGGACAACCTTCTTCTTGAAACCGTTCCTGAGGGTGTGCAGGTTCTCAAACGCTCAACCGCTTATGTGCTGACCGACATGATGAAAGATGTAATTACAAGCGGCACGGGAACAAGCGCGAAATTTAAAAGCATTGAAATGCCAATTTCAGGGAAAACAGGAACGACAAGTGATGATAAGGATTTGTTTTTCTCAGCATTCACACCTTACTATTCCGCAAGTATATACTTAGGATATGACACTCCAAAATCAATGTCGGGCAACACAAGCAGTGTTCACATGAAAATTTGGAATTATATTATGGAACAGGTTCACGCCTCTCTTGAAAACAGAGATTTTGAAGTGCCCGATGATGTTGTTGTTGTCGATTTGTGTACCAGTTCGGGCAAATTGGCCACATCTTCCTGCATTTCTTCCGAGCGGTCGAGACGCGAGGTTTTCGCGATTGGAACACAGCCGACCGGTTATTGCAACTATCACAAATATACTGCACCCGACCCTGTTGAGGTTGAAGCTCCTCCCGATACGGCACCTGATTCCCCACCCGACACAGCGACAGAAATTGAGCAACCACAGCATGAACCTGAAGCGGCGGCGACATTTCCGCCTTTTGAATTGTAAAATTTTCTATTATCGTCAATTTTAAAAGGAAGCCCGATTTTTTTGTAATCGAGCTTCCTTTTTCAAAACAATTTGCTGTCTGTGTGTGGCAAAAACAGCGCCGCCATGTATTGATCCATATATCCCGGCTCGTTGCTCAAGTCAACATAAGTAATTCGTCCTGCCGTTTCAAAAACACGATTCCGCCGTTCCTCTGAAACAAGCGAAAGATAGGCACCAATAACCGAGGTGTTTCCCAAAAACACAAACTTTTCATCTTGAATTTGCGGAAGAAGCCCGATTGTTCTCGCGTCCTCTAAATCTAAATATCTTCCGAAGCCACCCGCAACATAAATTTTATCTAAATCATTAAACGAAAGCTCAACGCTGTCAAGCATCGTTTTGCAAGCCGAAAAAATTGCTCCTTTTGCCCTGATAAAATTGTCTATGTCCGTTTCGCTTATTGTAATTCCTTCGCACAACATATATTCAACATTCTTCTCATCGCCGTCACGCGACACAAATTTTCCTGCCGAATCAATAATATTATTTCTGAACAATTCCGCTATGACCGAAATTATGCCTGAGCCGCAGATGCCCGAGGGTGCCGCGTCGCCTATTGTTTGAATGTCAATTTTTCCTGTTTCTTTGTCAATTTTAATTCTCTCAATCGCGCCGATTCCCGCTCTGACACCATGTTTAATTCCACCGCCCTCAAACGCGGGGCCTGCCGAACAGGCACAAGCGAAAATAAACTCGTCATTTCCCAATGTTATTTCGCCATTGGTTCCTATATCAATAAAAAGGCATGTTTCCTGAGAATTTTTTCGCGTCATTTCCGTGCAAAGCAAGCCGGAGGTAATGTCGCCGCCAACATAGCTTCCAACAGCCGGCGCAAAAAAACCGGGAGCGCTCTTGTTTGCAAAAAGCCCTAATTGCCGCGCCGTGTAAACAGGTGCATCGAAAACCGACGGCGTATACGGCGAAAGTCTTATATATTCGGGCGTTATTCCCAAAAGCATATGAACCATTGTGGTGTTTCCTGCCAATGACAAACAACAAATTCTGCCTCGTTCAACACCTGTATCCATACAAACACGGCTTATCAACGCATTTATCGTCTTTAAAGCTCTTGATTTCAATTCAAATAAATATTTATTAGCATAATTAATTCGGCTGATAACATCCAAGCCGCATTGAATTTGGTCATTATATGCCGTTCCCGACGCCAAAACCTTTCCGTCATCCAAATCAACAATCCAAAGCGCAACCGTGGTTGTTCCGATGTCAACGGCGACACCATAGACTTTTTCCTTCGAAATGTCAACAATTGAAGCCATGTCGTGATCAATATAATAACGAACCGTGACATTTCCATCAGCCTCGCGAATTTTTTGCGGCAATACAGAAAGAACAGGCAACGGAAGCTTAACAATTCCTCGACCTGTCGCTTCTGTAAAAGCTCTGCTGAATCTGTCCATGTCGGACAAACCATCCAAAAGCGCGGGCGGCAGAACATTGATTTCAATTTTTTTCAACAACGGATCGATTTTTTCGGGTAAATATTGAGACAAATCCTTTTCATGATCATGCTCAAAGCGCGCCTCTGCTGTATATGCTTTTGATTTTAATTCAATTACAATCGGAACATCTGTCGCGTTTGTTTGACAAATAAGTACTTCTCTTGCGCCGCTTCCGTCGGCAGGAATCATTCTGACGATGCATTTTCGGCAAGTACCCTTCCCTCCGCACGGCGTTTCCAAAAAAACGCCCGCAAGACGCGCCGCTTCTAATAGTGACGCACCTTCTGCTATTTCCACTGTTATATTGTTCGGTAAAAATGTTACACTCGGCATTATTCTAAATTCTCCTACATCATTGCTTCTAATTTTTTTGCTCTTTCAACAGCGAAACACAAAAATTCTTCCGCCGACAATTCATTATATTTTCCCAAATTTATTGTTTCAAACCCGATTGCTCCCGAATAGCCTGTTTTTGCAATCTTTTTCATTGTTTTAATCCAATCAATCGTTCCGTCAAACGGCAATATGTGTTGATCTTCTTCGTTTGCACCTGTGACAAATCCGACATTATCGTGCAAATGCAACACCATCAGCCGTGAGCCGTATTCACTTAACAAATCTTCGTTCGGTGTTCGGCAGTTTTGGTGTCCACTGTCGTAGCAAAATCCTGCATTCGGCGATTTTATTTCTGACAATATCAGCTTCAAATTTTCGTTATTTTGCAAATTTTCAAACGCAATGTTCACGTTTTTTCGCTCGGCGGCTTCCACAATTCGTTTCATTCTTTCAAGCCCTAAAGCTCCTGTCGGCGGATTATATCCTTCCGACGGGTGAATTACCATCGCGGGAATTTCAAGCTCGGCACAATCCCCGACATATTTCAAATAATTCTTAAAATATGTTTCACCCTCAATATTATCCAGCCAAATATTATTAACACCCATAAATGGCGTGTGAATGTTCTCTATAAATAAGTCCGCTTTTCGCGCCAACTCCGCAATTTTTCGGCATCCGCTTTCTCCATTTTCGTTCCACCACAGCAAAGCGACGCCGCCAAATCCCGCTTGGCGAATCATTTTATAGCGATTTTGCTCTGTTATATGCTCATACCCAAAATAATCAAAAATTGTGAACATTAGGGCACCCCTAAAAAATACGGGACGCCGAGAACGGCGCCCCATTCGATTCATTTATTACAATTGTTTCATCAATATGTTCTTTATAAAGCTGTCCAAATCAGCCGCCTCGTTGCAGCTTACGACGACTTTCCAACCGGGAAGATTTTCTTCAAGCTCGCCCGAAATTTGTGCAACATAGCCGGGGATTACAATCTTTCTTGTATCGACCATGCTTTCCAATTCAATTTCTTTGACAAATTTCGCGATGGACGCACCCGAGAATTTTCCTGCCGCCCATGCCGTCAAAACACTCATTCCCTCACACTCGGGAATGACAAGCCATGCGCTGATTCCGCTATTTTCTATTTCACCTGAAACAAGGAAATAAGTGAGCGAGAAGTTTGTCGTCACAAACACGGGCGAATTTCTGTCGGGTTCGCCGATTGTATAAACCTTCGGCTCAACCTGAATTGGTTTTTGCGGGTCGGTGTAAATGTTTTGTCTTAATGTCATTAATGTCACAAGCTGGGCAGGGTCGAATTTCGGCAAAATTACAATTCCGCCGTATTTATTGATTTCGGTTGAAGCTGCCACGACATCTCTCACATCGTTACCCGTGTCAATAAACCTTATCATCGCATAACCGAGCGGTTTTACGCTGTTTTTAATCGCCGCTTTTCTTGCAATTGAATTTGTTCTGAAAGTTTCCGCCAACGAATGTGTTTGAAATTGAACTAAAAGATTATCAAAACCATCCGCTTTCAGTTTCGTTGTCAAAGCGTAAATTCCGTCAGCATTTTCTGCCGTAACCGCCAAAGTTTGACCGTCACGCTGAGCAATTTTCACCGCTTCGTCAGCCATATCTGCCGTGATGCCGCAAATTACGCTCTCTGAACCTGCAACAGCCGCTGATGCTTTGTCAATTGCCGCCAAATCATTTCCGCGAATTATAATCGGCAACTTTACCGTTTCATAAACTTTTTTGCAGAAATCGGCAAACGCCTCTGCGCTTCCCTTTTGAGTAATCGCGACTGCGCCCACTGTCAGCTCTTCGCCAACACGAACAAGCAAATATTTGCCTATCTTAGCGACCTCTTCAATGTTGGAATCATCATTAAGATTCACGGCGATTATGGGTTTATTAACAAATGTTTTTTCGTGTCTGTATAAAACCGTTTCTTCACCGAGCGCGTTTTGCCCAATTTTAACAGATTTTACGGGCGGTTCGCTTGCCGCTCCGAGAACCTGCTTTGCTTCCTCGTCGGCGTAAGGACATTCGCTCAACGATGCCTTTTTTGCCGCAAGCTTCATGGCGAACGCCATACACGTTGACGAGCCGCACTCTTTACAGTTGGTTTTAGGGAGAAGTTTCTGAATTTGTATTCCGCTTAAAGCCATTTATTTCGCCCCCCCTTCGATTAAATCATTGATTGTTTCCTTGATTGCCTTAACAGAGTCGGGCAAGTAAAGAATGAGAATGTCTGCGCCCGAGTAAAGAAGCGAAGTCGCTGTCGCTGTTTCCCAATAGGTTGCGCGCTTAACAAGATCGCCCCACTCGGGGAAATTTTCTTCCGTTGCTTTAAACTCTTTTGTTTTCATGCACTCTGAGCCGACAGAAACAATCATCGGCGAAAGAAGCATATTGTCGCCGCCAAGTCCTGTCATCCGAATTCTTTCCATAACAGAGTATGTATATTCAACACCATAGCCTATTGCGCTTGTCATCGGGTCGATTATGATTTTGTCAATCGGAAGACCCATGTTTGTAAGCAAGATGTTAAGCTGTTTGCTGATGTTTACGTCAATCGGTGCTTGCGCAACAAGTGTGTGACCATAAGCCATCGCCGCACCCGCTATCGTTCGGTAGTTATCCTGTTCTACCCAGTTGAACAACAGGTTTTCGCCCTCACATGACTGAGCAATTGCTTTCAAGACTTCATTATTTTTCTCGAAATGGCTTACGCCAGTGATTATTAACGGAACTTCAACCGCCGCCAAAATTGCTTTAACAAGCTCGACCGATTGCTCTGCCGTTCTGTCACCGCGTTCGGGGTGAATTCCATCTAATCTGACGCTTATCAAATCTGCGCCGAATTTTTCGACACACATTTTCGCCATTTCAGCAGGTTTATCGATAACATCCTTGAAAATTTCTTTTAAATATTCCGGATATTTCTCGCTTACAACATCAAAAACTTCCATCGCCACAAGCGGACGGTTCGGCATTTTACCTTCCCATAAATGGAACGGCATACAATCAGCGCCGCCGATTGAATATGTAACGCCGCGCGTTCCTCCCTCTGATTTAAGATTGCCGAGTTTAACGGAATTAAGTGTGCTCTGTCCGCTTTCCACGGGAATCGGAAAGGATTTTATTTCGCTTATCCTCTTAGAAGCAAGGACTTTCGGAGCTTCCGAGCTTTCAACAACCTCCGCTTTAGCGACAGGCGCTTGTCCTAAAAATTTCTCGCTCAGCATTTCTATAATGCTCGAAACTATTTCCTTTGTAACACCCGCCGTTATCGCTGTCATGTCAATGTTTACGGCAGCAGGAGCAACAACAACTGTTTCCGTTTCAGCTGAAATTTCTGAAACAACCGCGGTTTCGGAAACGACCGCAACAGACTCATCGTCCGATTGTGCATAGGTTGCTATGTCGTCCATATTCAAAGCGGGATGCTCAACCTTTTCCATATACGCGCGAACCTCATCGGCAGTTACGGCATTGGTTTCATCCGCTATTTGGTCTATAAAGTCAGGCAAACCTTTTTCATCGAATCGTTTTACCAAATCCGCTCTAAGCGCATCTTTAAGCTCTTTGGGCATCCAAACCAAGCGACCGAAGCCGCCCTCTGCCGAAAGGAACTTGCGGCTTGTGAGGAAAACCTTACCGCAACCGAAGAAACCGGGCGTTTGCTGACCGCCGCCTACGCTTCCCGCTAAGGTCGAGAACGTCATTCCTATCGGCGTTTCGCCTAAATATTCACGGTTAACGACCATTACACCGTTACATTCGGGAACATAAGCGCAAATCGCCTCGAAGCAACCGCAGCTTGTCATGGGTCTGTCCATGATTGAATATGCACAGAATGAATCTATTGTTTTGTGGCTGTTTGTGTAGACATATTCGTTTACGCCCGTCCAAACACCTTTAACAGGGTCGAGACATTCGCCTTTTTTAAGCGGCTGGTTCGGACCTGTCTCGTCAATTTCATAAGCCGCCTTACCATCGAGCCAGTTGTAAGCGCCACAAAGACCTAATCGTTCGGGTGTGATGACGCAAACGTGATTCGGCGCAAAGCTTTGGCAAAGCAAGCATGAATAGAACGTGTCAACCGATTCGTCTGTCATCGCTTCAAGGCGGCGGTTACGTTCATCATAAATTTTTCTTGCCGTTTCAAGACGTTTTTCAACCTCCGCTTGATCCGTTACGAGCGTAACTTTTACTTTGTCAACGATAGCAGGATAGTCTGCGAGGAATCTTGCATGAAGAATTTCACCGTAGTGTTTAAGTCTAAGCCCTTTATTATAGCCGTCTTTGGAAATTCGCGTCCAAATGATGTCGCGCTGACCCATGTGCCACAAACCCTCTGCGCCATTCAACAAATGGTGAATTTGACGTTCCAAAATCGGCTCAAAATCGGCTTGCATCTTGCGACCTGCGACCTCAACCCAAATTCCGAGCGGAAGTCTTCCCCCCTCGTCGATGTCAGGACCGATGATTTCAATGTCTCCATCGTTAATTTCGTCATATTCGGCGCTTGTGACAAACTCGAAGCCGAGCGTTTTGTTTCCGCCGAATTCAATATGTGTATCTTCTTTTCTGATTCTTTCGCCCTCGAACGCAGGCCCGTAAGCAACAGGAACGGGTACCTCAACGACTTTAATCTTACAACCGCGAACTTCTAATGCTCTTTCGACGATTTTGTCGATAGGAACATTCGAAACAACGTGTTCGTAAGTGCAGACACCCGTCGGCAAAATTTCGGGAATGTCCGTGTCTGAAATCGTCGGGAAACCGTAGTTAATCGCTCCTGCCGCCGCCGCGTATTTATCCGCCGTGACCTCGCCGAGCGCTATAACGAATGCGAAAACTCTGTCTTTGTTATATTTAAGGTTAGCCTTAAAGTCACCCGGTTTAACACCACCAAACGACATCGCCGCACGATTTGCAAACCCAAGCGCATAGACAAGGCTCGAAACGTCTTTTCCGAACGGAACAAGACGTGTTTCCCATCCAAGCTGAACACCCTCAGCGGCAAGCTGTTCGGCAAACGAAATGCCGTTGGTTGATCCGCCCATAAATACATAAAGGTTTTTCTGTTGCAATTCCTTTGCGATTTTAACTGCCGTAGCGTTGTCGGGAGCAGCACCTGTTATGGTTGCAAAACCGGGAGCTGTTCCGTCAACAAACTCTATTCCGCGTTCACGCATAATTACATCGTTTGCCGCACCCAACCAAATTCCTTCAATCGGATTCGGACCGATTATGTACTTGCAGGCTTCAATTACTTCGCAAGCAAACAACGCGGCGACACCCGCGTCAAGTGCGCTTCCCAAATAGGGCAGCCACACATCATCTGTCGGACGAGCGGGAAGAAGCTCTTTCGCTTCCTCAAGAATTTCTTTTAAATCGGCAAGAGTTTTCATCTGCTTGCCTGTGAAAGAATAAATTACAGGCAGATAATAGGTCGTGTCGGGGAAACCTACGGGACAATCGAGCCCCTTTTGCTTGACCGCTTCTTCGACCATTTCAATCGCTTGTTTAACGAAAACGACTGCGCCGTCAATGGCGCTTGTACAAATATGTTTAGACATTAGCTATCCGCCCTCCTGTCTTTCATGTCAAAGAGTTTACGCTCTGACTTTTTGTTTATTCCGAGGGCGTCCCTCGCTGAGTTAATGATTTCAACAATTCTGTCGGCAGCTTCATATGGGTCTTCAATAAGATGGAAGCTTGCGCCGAAATCTTCTTTTGCTCCGTCGTGCAGATAATTATATACATTTTCGCCACCGGCAACATAAAGCGGATTTCCTAAAACCACGTCAACGCCGCTGGCCACGAAATAGCTTCCGATTGCCTGTGCTTTTTCGCTCATCCATTCGGGCGCGACACCGACAGCGGGAAGTCCCGCCAAATCGTCGCCGAGTCCACCTTCAAAAACAATTTCCGACGCCGCTTCAAGGATTCTGCTGTTGTCAACACAGCTTCCCAAATGAAGAACGGGAGGAATTCCGACTGTTTCGCAAACTTCTTTAAGTCCTTCGCCCGCGATTTCAAGCGCGACCTCGGGTTTAAGCAACCCTGCTTTTGCGCTTCCGATTGCGGCACAGCCTGTTTGCAGAACCAAAATGTTGCGTTTAATCAATTCTCTTGTCAGAATTGTTGCATAACCATCGGTTTTTTGTTTCGTGTTGTTACAACCGACAATTCCGACAACGCCGAGAATTCTGTTTGCGATAATCGCATCGTTAAGCGGTCTGAAAGACGCCCTGTATCGTCCGCCAAGCATATATTTAATCGCTTCAACCGAGAAACCGGCGACCAACGGTTCTTTATCTTTTGGAATATTAATTTTTGACGCATCTCTGTTTTTAAAATTATCAATAGCGCGTTTTACTATTCCTTTCGCCGCTTCCAACGGATTGTGGCTGTCGATGCTAATGTGATGAGCACCGATCATTTGCGCCATGTCCGAAGTTGAAACGATTTCCGTGTGATATTCCTTAGCGACATCGGGAAGCGCGGGGAAACAGCATTGAACGTCGATAACCATCATTTCAACGGCACCTGTAATAATTGCAAGCTCTTGCTGCAAGAAATTGCCTGCAACAGGAACGCCGTGACGCATTAAAACTTCATTCGCCGTACAGCAAATTCCCGCCAAAGTAATGCCCTCAGCGCCCGCTTCTTTTGCATAAGCCAAAATTTCGGGGTCGGAAACAACCACTGTCATAACTTCCGAGATGGCGGGTTCGTGACCGTGGATAAGAATGTTTACCGTTTCTTTTTTAAGAACGCCCAAATTCGCTGTGCTTTTGACAGGCGAAGGACTTCCGAAAAGAATGTCCGAAACAATCGATGCCACGCGCGAACCGCCCCAGCCGTTCGACAACGCCGTTTTGAATGTGTGTTTTAAAAGATTGCGATAGTCATGGTCAACGCCCATTGTCGTTCTGTGCATTGCTTCAACGACCATTCTATCGATGCCATTCGGCTTAACGCCCAAGTTTTCCCAAACTGCTTGGCGTTTTTTCGGCGCAAGATTAAGCGTTTTTATAAATCCTTCTTGTTCGCAAAATTCATTGATGAATAAGTTAGCCAAATCGAGAGCAACTTCATTTGTCTCTCTGCCCTCTTCTTCAATGCCGTAAAGTTTGGCGTTGCGTCTGAGCGCTTTTTCGTCTTTAATTTGATAGCCTTTGGATTTTCCTTCGGCTACCTCTTTCAAAATGAGAACCAAATGCCGCCCGTGATCCGAGTGGGCGCTTGTTCCTCCTGCAACTTCTCTGAGGAAGTTTCTTGCGGCAATTGTGTCTGCCGTTGCACCGCATATTCCTTTGGGCGCTTTGGGTGTGATTCTGCATGGTCCCATGTGGCAAATTCGGCAGCAAACACCGTTTTTGCCGAAAGTACACTGTGTTTTTTGGCTTTCGGCGCGGTCAAAACAGGTTTCAACACAATCGCTCTGCGCTTTTTCAAGCATAAGAGCCGACGCGTTGTCGCTGACTTTGTTTAAAACGCCGTTCTCGGCATTTTCTACACTATTCATAGTGTCCATTTACACTCCTTTCGCAACGCCGTTTAGGGCGTTTGCTTCATTTGTTATTTTAGATAAGCGATGATTATCATCGCTTACTTAGATTAATTCACTAACTTTTTTATAAACTTCATTTTCTTTCGATATTCCCAACAAGCTTCTGCTTTCTTCTGCAAATTCTGCCACTTCATCGTCGCCGGGAAGTCCGATTACAATATCGGCTTTTGTTTTTTCTTTTATTTCTTCAATTCTGTCGGGAAGTTTCCCGTTTCTTATTCGATTGACGACGAGCGCCAGCTTTTCATATTTCATTCCCATTTCGTTTGAAAGCTCATATAATCTTGTTAGTGTTTGAAGCCCTGCATTTGAAGCGTCGGAAACGAGAACCATCAAATCAACCTTTTGAATGATTCTTCTGGAAAGATTTTCAAGCCCGGCTTCATTATCAAGCACAACATAAGGATATTGCGCCGAAATTTGCGATATTATTTCTTTCAAAACGTTGTTTGCGTAACAATAACAGCCTGCGCCCTCGGGTCTTCCCATTGCAATCAGATCAAAGCCCTCTGCTTCGACAAGCCCCTGTTCTATTTTCATTTGAAGCATTTCATGCTTAGAAACATTAGCCATAGAGCCTGAGGAAACCGACTCGCGAACTTCCTCACGCGCCCTGCCTACCGTTCCCGTCACTTCGACACCCAACGCCGCGTCAAGACAGCTGTTCGGGTCTGCGTCTATTGCCAAAACAGGACCTTTTCCCATTTCAACCAAATTTTTAACAAGCAACGCGCTGATGGTCGTTTTTCCTACACCACCCTTGCCTGTCACAGCAATGATATTACCCATTTGTTGATACCTGTCCCTTTTTTAATTTATACAAGTGAAGAAATTATATTTTCTATTACCGACAATTCCTCTTCATTCATGCCGTCAAGCGCCGATTTTCCGTCGCGGTCGGCTGTTCTTATTCCTTCTGAAAATGGCATAAACGCCGTGATTTCATGATTGGTCAACGCTTCGGTTATATATTTCTTGTCTGTCTCGCTTGTCACCTTGTTTCCAACAATAACAAAACGATTAAGCCCAATCTCGCGTGACATTCTTATAACCGTTTCGGCACATTCAATTGCTCTTTGCCCCGGCTCAACGACAATTATCATCACGTCAACGCCAAAAGCAGTCGCGCGGCCGAGATGTTCGATTCCCGCTTCCATGTCCATGACAAGCGTTTCGTTTTTATAAAGCACCAAATCGTTTACAAGTGCTTTAATAAACGTGCTTTCAGGGCAGGCACAACCGCCGCCGCCTTTCTTGATTGCCCCAAGTTTAAGAAGCTCGACACCATTTATATTGACAGACAGCTTTCCTGCAACATCGCCGACTTCGGGGTTCAGCTTGAAAACCTTGCCGTACTCGTTGACTTTAGCACCCGTTCTTTCTTCAATCAATGCAATTTCAGCCGAAATCGGCGTTATTTCCATTGAAGAGGACGCCCCGAGAGCCGCGGCAAGATTCGCGTCGGGATCGGCATCTAACGCCAACACCCGTTGCCCTCTTTTTGCCAATAATAATGCGATTGAAGCGGCGACGGTTGATTTACCGACGCCGCCCTTTCCCGATATTGCAATTTTCATTTTATTCACCCGGTTATTAAATTCCGTATTTTTCTTTCATTTTCTTCGACAATTGATTAAGCAGCGAGAAAACCTTTTCAGCGTCAGCTTCATCCATCGAACCTGTTCCGCATGACGGTGTGATTACCGCTTGCTCAAGAATTAATTGCTTTGAAATTCCCTTTGAAGCGAGATTGTCCATTCCCTCTTCTAATTTCTTCTCCAAGGATTCAACAGTCTGTTCTCTGATTTTATCAGATGTCGGAACAACGCCCCACGCTAACATTCCGCCTTTTTCCAAATGAGCTTTAACGCTGTCGGCATACATTGCGATTGTTTCGCCGTATTCAAATGCGTCAAAATTCACCATGTCAACACCTGCGTCGATAAGAATGCTCCACTCGGTGTTTCCGCAGCAATGAATTCCTGCATATGCACCCTCGGCGTGAACCGCTTCAATTACTTCATTGAGAATCGAAACAACATCGCCGCGGTCAACCGAAACATAGGTCGAACTTCCGAAAGCCGACAAAATCGGTTCGTCGATAAAGCAAATGATATTTTCTGCATAAGGTTTAAATTCTTGAATTTGCCAACGGCATTTCGCCGCCAACGCCTTAACAATAACATCTTTAAATTCTTCATTGTAGTAAATCGCGCGTTTGTTTTCGTCAACCAAAGTGAGTGCAAAGCTGCAAGGTCCTGTTGTTTGAACCTTAACCCACGGAAGTTTCGCGTTTTTCTCTTTCAGCGCTTTCAACATGGCATAAATGCCCTTTGAATATTCTTCGCTTATCGCCGCGAACGAAAAATCACCTGTTCCTTCATCGGGATCTGCCGCAACCATATAATTTTCATAAAATTCGGCAAATTGCTCCGAATAGTCACCGTCTGTTTGGAAAAACATGCGATGTTTTTCTTGATCTACAATGGCACACGGAATGTTTTCGCTGTATTGAATCTCCATTTGCTCAAGCAAACCCAATTTCGGAAGCTGAGGCCAAATGGGTGCGTCCAACGATTTCAACGAAACCTCTACCGCATAATCTGGATTTTCAAACGGCATTGAACCTATTGCAGAACTGATTAAATTTGTTTTCATTAACGTGAATCCTCCTATTGATAATTTTTTATTTTAAAGTAAATGCTGATTAAGGTAACCTTACGAAAGCAAAACGCTCGCTCCAAGCTATTTTTCGCCGTTGTCTCTAAGTTTTTCGTAATTTTATGAGTTAATCAGCGTTTGCTTAATAATATAAATGCTCTGAGTCTGTGCCGAATCTTACCGACATTTTGTTGTCGCCGTTATAAGTAACATCCACCGCGGCATATATACCGTCTCTTTGCAAGAGCGTATAATAAACCTCTCTGTCGTTATATTCGTCGTGCTTATCTTCTTCAAACACGATTTCCCAACCTTCTGAAATCAATTGCTGAACATATGCTTGTCCTTCTTCTTTGGCGACGGCAAGATAATCGAAATCAACATTCCAATTTTCGGGCATTTCCTCGCCGTTGTTAAAGCTGTCTAAAAATATCTCTGAGTCCACAGTAACATCCGAATCCAATTCGCTCTCGCTCCAACCTTGACCGACAGGCTCGCTGTTTGGTTTGCTTTCAATTCCCACCTCGGGAAGCTTGATTCCTTGAAACTCTTCCGAACGGGGGTTGTTATCATCGTTTGTCATTTCAAGTTTAACATTTTTGGGGTACTCAACAACATTCGAATCGCCGACTGTTATAAACACGTAATAGCCGTTGCCGCGATATTCATATGAATCTCTGCCCCACTCATTTCCCCGCAATGAACCTTGAAAACCATTGGCTTCCATTCCCACCGTAAACTCATCAAACTGGGCTTCCGTGCAGTCAAATTCTATCATCCAGCGTTCATATTCTTTGTTTGCAAAAGAAACGCGCCCGACATAATATTCGCCTGAAACTGTGTCATGCTGTTTTTCTTTGTGTTCTATGCAAATTGTCTTAACACCATCTGTCGGCTCTTGCGGCACAGATTCCGGAAGCATTGCGCCGTCCCAAACGTCAAAAATTCTTACACCGTAAAGCTCTTCGTTCCATTCAGCCACGGGTGCGGGTGCATCGGTTGGCTCGGCAGAAGTTTCTGTCGGTTCAGCGGCTTCATCCGTCGGTTGTTCATCCCCGTCAACGGCAATCTCTGTCGCCTGTGCTTCATTGTCAGGATTTTTTTCTTTCTCACCGCAAGCGGTCATAGACAAAATCATGGTCAAAACTAATGCTGCTGAAAGTAATTTTTTCATTACATAATCCCTCCTGTTTTTCTGTTTCTGTTCTGTCTCTCTATTGCAATGCTTTCTTCATAGCGTTTATATGCGCCGGTGTTGTTCCGCAGCAACCACCGATTATGTTCGCCCCTGCCGCAGCAAGTTTAGGCGCAAGCTTCGCCATATCCTCCGGCGTTTCGGGGAAAAAGTCAGTTCCGTTTATGTTTTGAGGAAGACCTGCGTTCGCATGAACAAGAATCGGTATATCTTTGTCAACCGCACGCATTTCGGTAACGATTTCGATCATTCTTTCAATACCGTTTCCGCAGTTTGCTCCAACAACATCAGCACCCGCTTCAATTGCAGCTTTAGCGGCAGAAGCAGGGTCGACACCCATCATTGTTTTATAGCCGCCCTGAGCTGTTCTGTCGAAAGCAAATGTGCAAATAGCTTCTAATTTTGTATTTTCCTTAACAGCTTTAATCGCCTCAACTGCCTCACCAATGTCGCTCATTGTTTCTATGCAAACAGCGTCAGCTCCGCCTTTTTCAAATGCAACGGCTTGAACTTTAAAAGCTTCATAAAGTTCTTCCTCTGTAACATCCTCTGTAACAAGCATTTCGCCTGTCGGTCCTAAAGATGCGATTACCCAAGCATTGTCACCCGCCGCTTTTTTAGAAGCACGCGCTGCCGCTTCGTTTATTTCCGCCGCTCTGTCGGCTAATCCATAGTGTTTAAGTTTAAAACAGCTTCCGCCGAAGCTATCACTCTCAATCATGTCTGCGCCTGCGTCAACATAGCTCTTAGCGACATCATAAACCTCATCGGGTTTGTCAACGCACCACAATTCCGGACATTCTCCAGGTTTCAAGCCTTTTTTTTGTAAAAATGTTCCCCATGCGCCGTCGGAAACAAGAGTCTTTCCTGTCGCTTTTAAAGTTTCTGTAATTGTTTGCCTTGCCATAATTTTTTGACCTCCTGAATTATATTTTTAAGTTCTTTATTTCTTCTGTATTTCTTCTGTCCAAAATTTTATTATTTCTTTTATTATCGCTATTTTAAATATTTAAGATTTTTTTTAATATTTATCGCAATATTTTTTTCATTTCTGTTATGCAATTAGCTTATAAACGCATAAACTCGCCAACACAACCAAATCCTCAGCCGGAAGCCAGCTTTTCGCTGTTTCGTCAAATAAAATATTTCCTTCCGGCGGAAACTCGTCGTCACCTTTCCATATTATGAATGTGACCGATATGTAAGGAAGCACTTTAATGACGATTGAAGCGTCTCCCTTGTCAGACTTGACTCCGCCAAAACGCTCACCCTCTTCGATTAAATTCTGCGGATTTTTTCCAAACCTCTTTACAAGCGGATTAATCGCCCTTTTAATAAAATTCGGTTCATAAAACCGCGCCCCCGCCACATCCCTGTAGGAAATAAGTCGATTGCTTAATTTTTTGTTCCCCTGTGAAGTTAAATAATGAAGAAACAATATTTTATTCCAGTCGGGTGCAGTTGAAAGTGCCGTCCGCTCCCCCATCCACGGAATAAAAAAGTCCTCACTTTCATAAGTAACACCACAACATTCACAAACAATTTCAGGCGCAATCCGGGCAAGCTGACGAGCCGCCAAATCCTTTGCCTCGTCATATCCCGATTTCAAAATTATCACCCCCTTGTTTAAGCCTTACAAACGCACTTATTTTAACATATTATTTTAACTTTTGTCAACCTTATACCGTTTCCAAATTAAAACGAAATTAAATTCTTGAAACGAAAAACAAAATATATTATAATAAAATATATAATTTGTGTTTATTTTATTATTTAAGGGGGGTTAGCCATGCAAGTTCGTTCTTCTGCCGAGGATTATTTAGAAACAATTCTCTTGCTTTCAAAAAAAACCGGAGCTGTTCGTTCAATAGACATTGTGGAGGAAATGGGTTTTTCAAAACCCAGCGTCAGCGTTGCCATGAAAAAGCTGCGTGAAAACGAAATGATAAGCGTGGACGGAGAGGGTTTTATTACCCTGACGCGAAAAGGTGAGGAAGCCGCCGAGCAAGTTTATGAACGCCATTCTACTTTATACGATTGGCTGATTGGCATCGGAATAAGCGCGAAAACAGCGGCGGCGGACGCTTGCCGAATGGAACACATTCTAAGCGAAGAAACATTTGAGGGAATAAAAAAGCTGCTTGAGAATAAACAAGAAAAATAATTGTAGAATTTTCTGAAAAAAACCTTGACAAACAATTTTAGTTTTGTTAGACTGAAATAGGTTAGTGATTGCTAACCTATTTCTTAGCTTTTCAGTTAGCCACAACTTACTTGTACTCAATGCGGAACAGGATGGTGAATATGATGCCTTTAACAATGGTTAAAAAAGGGATGGAAAGTTCCATCAAAAGAGTTGGTGGTAAAGAAGAAACCCGTCAATTTTTATCCACACTCGGTTTTGTTCCCGGCGCCCAGTTGTCGGTTGTCACGGAAATAAACGGGAATGTGATTGTCAACATTAAAGAGTCCCGCGTGGCGATAAGCCGCGAAATGGCCGCTAAAATTATGGTCTGACATAGATCATGGAAGGAGTGAAATGTATGCAAACATTGAAAACGGCAAAGCCCGGCGATTCCGTTAAAGTAGCGAAAATCGGCGGTGTCGGTTCAATCAAACGCCGCATTATGGAAATGGGCATAACCAAGGGTGTTGAAATTTATGTGCGTAAAGTTGCACCTTTAGGCGACCCAATAGAAATAACCGTTCGAGGATATGAGCTTTCCTTACGCAAAGCCGACGCCGAGCTTATAGAAGTGGAATAATTTTACAACAAGGCGGAGAGACATTAATTCTCCGCATATTTTGAGGTTTTGCGTTAGTTTAGGCTAACCAAATCACCTAACCTATTTAAAGGAGGAAATTTCTCATGTCTGTTAAAATCGCTCTCGCGGGAAATCCAAACAGCGGAAAGACAACTTTGTTTAATGCGCTAACCGGCTCGAACCAGTTTGTCGGAAACTGGCCTGGTGTTACTGTTGAAAAAAAAGAAGGTAAACTCAAGGGTTACAAAGACGTAACCATAATCGACCTACCCGGCATTTATTCTCTCTCTCCTTACACTTTAGAGGAGGTTGTCGCTCGAAACTATTTGATTGATGAACGCCCCGATGCTATTCTCAACATCATCGACGGCACAAATTTAGAACGAAATTTATTTCTCACAACACAGCTCACCGAGCTTGGCATTCCTGTTGTCGTCGCCATAAACATGATGGATGTTGTAACCAAAAGCGGTGACAAAGTCAACACCGAACAGCTCTCCAAAGAGCTGGGCTGTAAGGTGGTCGAAATTTCCGCACTTAAAAACAGCGGTGTAATGGATGCTGCGAAAGCGGCGGTTGATGCGGCGCAAAACATTACAACAGTTCCTCAGCACAGCTTTTCCGGCGGTGTTGAGCATACATTGGCACATATTGAGGAGCATGTTTTGCATGACCGTCCCGAAGAACAGCAGCGATTTTTCGCCATTAAACTGTTTGAGCGCGATGAAAAGATTATTGAAAAATTAGGTATCACACCCTCACAAATTAAACATATCGAGAACGACATCAAAGCGTGTGAAAACGAATTGGACGACGACAGCGAAAGCATTATCACCGCCGAACGCTATACATATATTGATTCAATAATCAAGGGTTGTGTTAAAATCAAAAACAAAGGGCGGCTGTCCACCTCTGACAAAATCGACAGAATTGTCACAAACCGTTGGTTAGCCTTACCAATTTTTGCAGCAGTAATGTTTATCGTTTATTATATTTCCGTAACATCCGTTGGTGCTATTGCCACCGATTGGGCGAATGACGGCTTGTTTGGTGACGGCTGGCATTTGTTTGGAATCGGCTCGGGTGCCTATGAAGACGCTGTGAGTGATTTTGAAACATCTTTGTCGGCGGAAGAACCCGACCCGGCTGATTTCGGCGTATGGGTTCCCGGTGTTCCGGTTGTTTTAGGCGATTTCTTAGAATCGGTCAACTGCGCCGAATGGTTGCAGGGCTTGATTTTAGATGGTATTGTGGCGGGTGTCGGCGCTGTTCTCGGCTTTGTTCCGCAAATACTAATCCTGTTTATTTTTCTCGCTTTTCTTGAAGCCTGCGGCTACATGGCGCGTATCGCATTCATTATGGACAGAATCTTCCGCCGTTTCGGGCTTTCCGGAAAATCCTTTATTCCGATTTTAATCGGTACAGGCTGCGGCATCCCCGGACTTATGGCATCAAGAACGATTGAAAGCGATTCTGACAGAAAAATGACTATAATGACTACAACTTTCATCCCCTGCTCTGCTAAACTCCCGATTATCGCTTTAATTTCTGGCGCATTGTTCGGCGGTGCTTCTTGGGTCGCTCCGAGCGCATATTTCATCGGAATGGCGGCAATTGTATGTTCAGGCATAATTTTGAAAAAGACCAAGCTGTTCGCAGGTGATGTTTCGCCATTTGTTATGGAGCTTCCCTCCTATCACTGGCCGACTGTAATCAACATTCTTCGAAGCATGTGGGAACGAGGCTGGTCATTCATCAAAAAAGCAGGGACTATAATCTTGCTTGCAACGATTTTTATATGGTTTACTTCATGCTTCGGTTGGAGTGAAGACGGCTTCGGCATGGTTGACATGGCTGACAGCATTCTTGCAAAAATCGGTTCATTTATCGCCCCGATCTTCAGCCCTTTGGGTTGGGGAAATTGGCAAGGTGCAGTTGCTGCGGTAACAGGACTTATCGCAAAAGAAAATGTAGTCGGAACTTTCGGGATTCTTTTCGGTTATGCCGAAGTTGCCGAAAACGGCTCTGAAGTTTGGACACAGCTTGCCGCCACATTCACTTCATTGACTGCTTTCTCTTTCCTTGTTTTCAATCTGCTTTGCGCTCCCTGCTTTGCCGCAATGGGCGCAATCAGGCGAGAAATGAACAACACGAGATGGTTTTGGATTGCAATCGGCTATCAATGCGGCTTCGCCTATGTTGTCAGCTTATGTATTTACCAATTCGGAATGTTGTTTTCCGGTGTTTTCGGAGCGGGAACTGTTGTGGCAATCTTATTATTAATAGGATTTTTATTCTTATTACTTCGTCCCAACAAGAAAAAGCAATTGGCTTTGTAAAGGGGGGGCATCTTGAATGTTCGGGTTTTTAGCGAATAATTGGGGAACAATTTTAATTTTCATTCTTATGGCAGCTCTTGTCACTGCGATTGTTGTCAAGTTGATTCGGGATAAGCGAAAGGGCAAAATGATAATCTGTGACTGTGGTTGCAAAAATTGCTCGAAATCGAGCGCCTGTAATACAAAATAAAAATCTGCAAGTTTGCTCCAGGGCGGAATTCATAACAACCACAAACGCTTATATGAATTTCGCCCCGATATTTACAAATCATAGTTAGTTGCAACTAACGCATGGGGAGTGACTTTCAATTGACAGAAGCAATGTTTCTTTACTTCTCTGCTCCGATATTACGCAGAATAAAGCCGGTGGTTTTAATTCCGGTTCATTCTCATTGCTATGAAACGTGGATGGAATGTCAACATTTTTCTCGCGAAGTTACAGGCTTAAGCACAATCGAAATCAGAAAACGCAACGGCACAATATTGCTTATGATATACGATAAATCAGTGTTATCCTCACATTTGTACAATCCAAAATCGTCTGAGATTTTAAAACAGTATGGCTATCCTGCAGATTGCGAACTCGAAGAAGCTTTAAAAATTCTCGAAAATCATTTTCTTCTTCCGTGTTTTCCGCATGAAATCGGAATATTTCTCGGCTATCCGCCGAAAGACGTTCAATCTTTTATAACCAACAACGGCAAAAATTGCATGTTCTGCCGTCATTGGAAAATGGAACCTGACGGGGATGGAAATCTTATTCCCGGACACACCGCTCCATTTACGCGAGTTGGAAATTCTGAAATAAACATAGAAAATCTTCCTTTAACTTTAAATAATGAGTTTATCGGAAAATGGGAGTCTAACATTCCGAGTGCGGGCGTGAAACTGACTTTTGATTATAAAACAAACGGAACATTTGATTATGAAATGGATGGCGTTTCCGCCGAACAAGGTGGAATCGGAACAGGTTGTTATGTCGTTTACGGCGACAAGCAGGTTAGCTATTTGGAATTTGACGGTCTTGCTTCATATGAATTTGAAGTTTCAGATAATGATAATATCATCAATGTGACAGAACTTCTCCCGAACGAAAACGGCGAATTAATTTCCGGTAATACCGCGCCATTTGTGCGTGTTAAATAAATTACGACCACACCTGCTACAGACAAATCTTTTTACATTTCAAAAAGCCTCTCTTGAAAGTTCCTCATAATTTCTTAAAACCGCACCTTCCTTACAATTTGGCAGGTGCGGTTTTTATTTTTTATAAAACTTCCCGTCAACAACTTCACCGAACCTCAAATCCGTCCCCTTAACATAAAGCACCTTGCCGTCGACGTCTTCTTCAAGCTCGAAAAAATTCAATTTCTCGTCAACACCGAACATCGGTGACGTTCCCAAATAATTTCCGCCATCTTTCACAGGCTCTATATTCGTAAAAGAATTTTTTTCGCTTACCGCGTTCAAGACGCCTTGAAACCTCCAACCCGCTTCTATGCAGTTATACATAAACGGATATTTAATCCCCGTATATTGCGGCTTTATGTTGTAAATAGCGATAGGTTGTTTTTGAATTTCCAATTCTTTATATTCATGACTTGAATTTTCAAACACCGTTAAAAATCCCGATGCCAACTTCATGTCTGTTTCGCTCGTCTTTTTGTATGTGTTGACTATCGAAACAGTCGCAATAAAAAACACAACAGTCAAAACAGGCACTGCGATTTGCTTTACCCTTTTATAGTCAATTGCTTTTATCTTTTTAATACTGTCAAAAGCCGCATCAAACAACACCGCTATTCCGACAAACGACGGGAAAGCCGCCCTCGGGTCGATGTATGAGCCTTTTAAGACATAGAAAACCAAAAAAGGTGCTGCTGTCAGAATCAAGCCTACTATAATCCTCTTTTTTAACCCATCACTTTCAAATTCAACGCTCAGCGAGCCTTTCTTAAGCCATTTGTATAAATAAACGCACAGCATCACAACGGCCGCCGTAATTATTATTCCGCGAATTGAAATTATCAAGCCAAGCCCTCTGAAAAAACTATAGACTGTCAGAACAATTTGATCTTTTGTCAAAAGTTCAACTATTTTTGTCGTCATTTCTGCCGCTAAAGGAAAAAACTCTTTAAATCCAATTAATTGCGCACGATTATCCACGCTTTGACTGACAGCAGAAGTGTTTATAAACATGAAATATAAATAATAAGCTCCGATTATGAGCAGATTTAAAATCGGCACAGCAAAAGAACATATTTTGCTGAATTTCGGAAGCTTTTTCCTGTTGAGAAAGAGTATTATAAACGTCAGTGCAATCGAAAAAACAGCCGTCTGTTCATAAAACCCCATCGAAAGTAAGCCGCATATTATATAACTCGTGAAATATCCTCCTGTTTTTTTCGTTTCGGAGGTTTTACCCGATGTGAGCTTTTCTACGAACAGCGTGAACGAATAAACCGACGCCGCCGCGAAAAAAACGCCCGCCACAAGCCTTGTCGACGCGCTCAACCAATACGCCGCCTCGTATAAGCCGGGGCAAAGCGCAAAAACCGTTATTCCTATCATGCCGAGTTTCAATCCGCTTTTTTTTAACGAAGCGTGAATAAAATAACATGACAGAAAATGCAGCGTCACATACAACAGCAGCATCGCCCACATATTCCGCCAAAAACGCATAGTCACATACGCATCCGACAAAAACGCGAGCGGGCGGTTTGTATAGCGGTTGTAATAAAGAATTACGTTGTTCCAAATATCTGAACTTCTGCGGTAATAAACACCGAATTGGTTGAAATCGTCCGCCACCGGGAAGTATTTTATCCCATAATAAAAATATCGCAAAATCATGACAAGGTAAAGTCCAAGCCAAAACAGCACATTTTCTTTTTTTGCTTTGGGCATTTACTTGATGTTCCCCTCTATCCGAATTTCAGCCGCGTCAACCGATTCGCCGACGACAACATCAGATTTTATATTCCTAAAATCATTTCCTGTTATCAAAACGTCTTTTATTTCACCCTTAAATTCAGCAAAACAATCGCCCTTTCCATTAATCCTGCAACGCGAAATCAATGCTCTTTCAATATCTTTAAACGACATTAACGGCTCTTCTCCTGCGACCATTTCAAGCCCGTCAAAACTGATGTCCTCAACGTCCTCACAGACGACGGCCGTTCTTTCGTCGGATTTTTCCAGTTCGAAAGCGACATTATTAAAACGAATACCCTTCGCGTGACGCACATATGCGCCATATGCCGGCAAAATTCCGAAGTTTGATTGGTCGGGATATGTGTGTTCCAATTCCTGCACCATGTCCAACGCTTCGCCGCGTTCACAACCGCCCGGGAATTTGACGCGAACATTGTTAAAAGTGACGTTTTCAACTCTCGCGCCCGGAATTCCGGCTATCATTATTCCCCAAACCGCTTTCTGCGTCATTCCCCATTCTTCAACGAAAAATCTTGCCCACTCGTCGTCGGAATCCTTATGCACATAGGCGATTATGTTGCTGATATTTATATTATTTACATATGATTTTCTATTCGCGATTTCTGACAGCGGCAATCGTGACTCAATCCTCATTTCATCCTGCCTGTCAGCAAGACGAATAAAAAAAGGTCCGTCTACCTTATCCATTACAATATTTGAAATCGAAATGTTTTCCATATATCCGCCATCGACCATAATCAGCTTCACGGCACCCGTGTTGCAGTGATGGAAAACACAGTTTGAAACAGTTATGTTTCTAAAGCCGCCAACAGAACCCGTGCCCAACTTAAACGCTGCGGTTTTGCTACTTGCCACGCAGTTTGTCACGGTAATGTTATAGCTTGTTTTGAGGCAAGTGCTTTTAATGCAAATCGAATCATCACTTGTTCGCAGCTCACAATTTGATATAAAAACATCATGACAATCCTCAATGTCGAAGCCATCATTGCATATTTCTTTAGCGACGCTGTCAACCGTCACCTTATCAAACCACACATGGTCACAGTCCACAAGGTGCAAGCCCCAAGCATAGGATTCTCTGCAAACCACACCTGTTATGTTCACTCTGCTGCAATTAATAAACCTTAGAAGCATGGGTTTTTCAGTCGTATCGTTTCCTTCGTCATCCTTAAGAAACACATTCGTTTCCGCCATGCCGTTGATTGTCCCTGTTCCTGTGATTGAAATATTTTTCTGATTATTGGCACATATAAGCATCCTGTCGTAACCGTCGAGAAAACGCTCACCGACAAATTTATCACAGTAATCGCTCATCCTTCCGCTTCCCGCGATTACCGCGTCGGGCGCAAGATGTAATGTTACATTGGTTTTGAGAAATATTGTTCCTGTCAAATAGACACCATTCGGAAACAGCACCGTTCCGCCGCCGTTACTTGCGCATCTGTCAATAGTTTCTTGAATTGTTTCGGTGTCAATTTGCACACCGTCACCCTTTGCGCCGAAATCACGCACATTATAGGTATTGACACCGCTCAGCTTTTCCATAAAAATATGCCTCCTGAGTTTTGTTTTAAAAATCTAACTTTTCGTTAATAAACCCAACCAATTCGCTTATTTTAATACGTTCCTGCGCCATAGAATCTCTGAACCGAACCGTCACAGCACCGTCGTTTTCCGATTCAAAGTCATAGGTTATACAAAACGGCGTTCCAATTTCATCCTGCCGTCGATAACGCTTGCCGATAGAACCCGCTTCATCATATTCGCAGACAAACTGCTTTCTTAACAAATCAAAAACCTCTCCCGCCGAATCAGAAAGCTTTTTCGACAAGGGAAGAACCGCGGCTTTAACAGGCGCAAGCGCCGGGTGAAAACGCAGAACCGTTCTCACGTCGCCCTCTCCCACTTCCTCTTCGTCGTAAGCATCGCACAAAAATGCGAGCGTCACTCTGTCTGCGCCAAGCGACGGCTCAACGCAATACGGCACATAGCGTTCATTTTTCTCAGTGTCAAAATATGACATATCTTCATGTGAAAATTCGGCGTGCTGCTTCAAGTCATAATCCGTTCTGTCGGCGATTCCCCAAAGTTCACCCCAGCCGAACGGGAATAAAAATTCAATGTCGGTCGTCGCTTTCGAATAGAACGACAATTCCTCGGGGCTGTGGTCACGAACGCGTGTATTTTCCTGTTTAAGCCCAAGATTATTAAGCCAGTCAAGGCAGAATTGTCTCCAATATTCAAACCATTCAAGGTCTGTGTCGGGTTCGCAGAAAAATTCAAGCTCCATCTGCTCAAACTCTCGTGTTCTGAACGTAAAGTTTCCCGGTGTAATTTCATTTCTGAACGATTTTCCTATTTGTGCAATACCGAACGGCATTTTTTTGCGGCTTGTGCGCTGAACATTTTTGAAATTCACGAAAATGCCCTGCGCTGTTTCCGGTCGAAGATATATCGTGCTTTTCGCGTCTTCAGTAACGCCGCCGAATGTTTTAAACATCAGGTTAAATTTCCTGATTTCGGTGAAATCATGCTTGCCGCAGGTCGGGCAGTTGATGTTTTTTTCGTCAATAAATTCTTTCATTTTCTCGTCAGACCAGCCATCAACAACACCTTCGATATTGTTCGCAGCAAAATAATCCTCGATGAGTTTGTCGGCACGAAAACGCTCGTGGCAGGAGCGGCAATCCATAAGCGGGTCAGAAAATCCGCCGATGTGACCCGACGCTTTCCAAACCTCTGTGTTCATCAAAATTGCGCAATCAACACCGACATTGTGTTTCGATTCCTGAACAAACTTTTTCCACCAAGCGTGTTTCACGTTATTTTTAAGCTCGACACCAAGCGGACCATAATCCCATGTGTTCGCCAATCCGCCGTAAATTTCACTTCCCGGATATACAAAACCGCGTCCTTTCGCCAACGCGACTACTTTCTCCATTGTTTTTTCCATAAATACAATCCCCTTCCGACTACGTCATTTCATTATAATGTATCAAATATAAGCTTATTTGTCAATCTTAGTAAGCGATGATTAATTCAAAAATTAAATTTCGTTGCAAAAAACGACCGTGCATCTTGAGCGTTTTTTTGCCGCCTTTAGAAATTTAAATAAACACCGATTAAGGTAACCTTACGAAAAACTTACGAAAGCAAAACGTTCGCTCCAAGCCATTTTTCTTCGAAAGGCTACCTCTATAGCACTTCCGCTCACAAGAACTTATTCCGTTTTCAATCATCNGAAAG
>JGI994J12354_10000051_pt1 | contig 99032 bp, 86 predicted proteins | sample IntmicLarv3ML3BL_FD_12354 | JGI IMG/M metagenome (IMG submission 12354) | reverse complement strand
TATTTTTTTCATAATTTATCTCCCCTTTAAAAATTTTTTATATCATAATTCAATATGATATTTAGTGATTAATATTATTATATACTAACAATATTTATTTGTAAAATAATCAAACAAAGCAAACCGCAATAAAATCGAACTTTGATAAATACATGTGCTTGTCTGTGTGCTGATAAAAAGCATAAAAAATTCAAGCAAAAGAAGAATAGTCTTTAAAATTCATTTTCTGTGTGCTTAACTGTGTTCAATAAAAGATGGTGAAGAATTTATACCGATTTGCAATTAGGACTATATTAGTATACAATATAAATTTTTATATAACTTTCAGAACCAAGAAAGAACCAGAAAATTAATATTTTTCTTTAATTTTTTTCATCACTGTTGTATAATATGGTATCGACTAGATTTCATTCTAGAATAAAGGAGGAAAAATGGCTATAAAACCAAGAAAAGTAGTTATAATTGGAGCTGGACATGTTGGCTCCCATGTGGGGTTTGCTTTAGCAGTTCAAGGAACTTGTGATGAAATTGTATATATTGATATAGACAAAGAAAAGGCACTAGCTCAAACCGAAGATACTGCTGATGCTACAGTGTATCTTCCGCATCACATAAATGTGAAATCTGGCGATTATTCTGATGTGGATGATGCTGAAATTATGGTTATTTCTGCTGGTCCATTACCAGAAGTAGGCAGTGGAGAAACCAGAATGGATACTCTTGGAAAGACGATTAAATGTTTAGATTCTATTGTTACAGGAATCAAAAATTCTAACTTTAATGGAGTAATTATTAGTATTTCAAATCCTGCTGATGTTATTGCACATTACATACAAGAGAAAACAGGTTATTCTGCCGAAAAAGTAATCTCCACCAGTACGACCTTAGATTCAGCAAGATTAAGAAAATATTTGTCTAGAGAACTGAATGTTGATCAAAAGTCCATTTATGCATATGTTATGGGTGAACATGGTGAAAGTCAAATGGTTCCTTGGTCATGTGCAACTATATTTGGAAAATCTCTCCTGTCTTTGATGAGTGAAGAGCCGTATACTTATGGACATTTAGATCTGGAAAAAATAGCAAATGAAGGAAGAAGAGGAGGTTGGGTTGTTTTAGAAGGGAAAGGATCCACAGAATTTGGGATAGGTGCGTCTTGTAATGAAATCATAAAAACTATCTTTGCCAATGAAAGAAAGGTTTGTATGGTGTCCACTCTTTTGAAGGGTCAATATGGTATAGATAATGTATATGCCAGTGTTCCAACAATACTAGGAAAGGATGGAGTAGTAGGGGTTATAGAATTACCAATGAATTCTGATGAATTGGAAAAGTTTAAAAACTCATGTGAAATTATGAGAAAGAATTTTGACATAGCAATAAATATGTAAATTAGGGAGGGATGTAAATTAATGAAAAGAATATTATTAGCAATATTTTTTATAAGCAGACTGATCATTTGTGGTGAAGTAAACCTTTCTGAACTTGGAATAGATGCTACTGATGGACTTACTTATCATATAAGTGATGAAGCTTATACTGGACCTGCCAAAGATTATTACCCTAATAACAAAATTAAAGCGGAGCTCAATTATAACAAAGGTAAATTGGATGGATTAGTGAAAATGTATTATGAGAACGGAAATTTGCAGGGGGAAATAAATTATAAAGCTGGGCAAATAGTGGGAACTTCAAAAGAATATTATCCCAATGGAGTAATTAAAACCGAAAGTAAGTATGAAAAAGGTAAAAGAAATGGAATTGAAAAAAACTATTATGATAATGGAAAAATTAAATCTGAATTTACCTATAAGGATGATCAGAAAACAGGAAAAGCTAAAAATTATTTTGCCGATGGGAAAACATCATCTGAGCTAAATTATCGAAATGACCAGCTTCACGGGAATGTCAAAATTTATTCTGATACTGGAAAATTAGTGGAAGATTCCAATTATAGAAATGGAAAATATGGTGGAGTTGTAAAGAGATACTACCAAAGTGGTGTTCTTGCCTCAGAAATAAATTATGTTGATGGTAAAGCCTCTGGAAAGGGAAAACAATATTACCATGATGGCAAATTAAAAGCTGCATCTAAGGGATTTACTTCTGTTCTCACAATGGATTAAGACAATTTACTATACCATTTAATTTGAAAAAGATAAAATCTAAATTGTATTGAAAATATTGAAGAGATTATATTAGTATAAAATTTAAGGAATTTTAAACTGAAAGAGTGCTTTAATTTATGTTAAAGTGCTCTTTTGTGTTATTTTTAAAAATAAAAATGCACCACAAATATGAATATTGAGTGCACTTAATTTTTATTTTTTTATTCATCCAATGACGACAAGGAATCTATTATTCCATTTACAGTCCCAACTTCTAATAATGAAGCATTTGATTCATCGCCTCTTCTTTCAGGATTATATTTGAGAAAATCGACATTTGTTTTAGCATAATTTAAATTAAACTCCGGCTCATTATTAGATTCTTCTTCTTTTACAACTATTCTAGGTTCATTTTCAATCTCCATAACTTCGATAGAAAGGAAAGTATGTGTAACTTCAATCTCTTTTACTATCATTTCTGTATTAGTGATCAATTTATTTTTTCTAACTTCTATTTGAGGGGTCTTTACATTTTCAATTTGATCAGAATATTGATACAAAATTTGATTAAATTGCTCTCTGCCATCTCTTTCTGCAATTTCAGCAATGGTTTTCTGAGATAAATATATTTTCGCTGTGACTATTTCAATATTATTTTCTATTTTCTTTTCGTACCACAAAATATCCTCTTTTAAGTCAGAGATTTGCTCTTCAGTTAACGATGTTCCTTCTAAAATTCCAAGAGCTGTGGCCAATTTTCTACCATTGGCAAATAATTCCATATCCTCCAAAGTTTCACTTTCGTTTTCTGATGAATCACTCTCATTGTTTTGACTTTCTCTTTCATCAGAATTGATTGAAGTGACAAAAAAATTATCTCTGTTAAGATTTAATGTTACGAGAATATTGTAAAACTCAAAGTAGGAATAATTTTCTTCAGGATTATTTTTATCTTTTTCATCTATAATAGGAAAAATCGGAGAATTATCTGGTTCTATATCAGGAGTCAAACTATTTTCTACTTCCGTTTCAGGATCAAGAGTCAAGTCATTATCTGTCTCATTCTCAGAATTATGAGGCAAATCACTATCCGTCCCATCCTCATGATTGTGGGTTAAGTTATTATCAGCATCATTTTCAGGTTTATGGGTAAAGTCATCATCAGTCTCAGTTTCAGGGTTAGAATTCAAGTCATTGTCTGACCCGTCACCAATTTCAGTATTATTTTCATTATTTATATATTTTGTGTAGGAAAAATTAGGAACACTTAAATTTTTAGGAACTTTAATCTCTCTTCCTATTTCTATTAGCACTGAATCAAGGAATTGATTGTACTCTGTAGAATCAATTCCTAGCTCTCTAGCTGCATCATGACTCATAAACACTGCACCAGTATAACTGGCACTGATGTCAACATTTGGATATCCTCCAGAAGATGTGCTATTTTCATTGCCATAAGCAATTAATCCATTATTATTTGATAATACTTCCACATTATCAAACTCAAAATTCAAATCATTAAATGCATAAATAAAGCTATTTTCTGAGTTAAACAAAAATTGATATTTTAAAATCCCATCATTTTGGCTTAAAATTCGTCCATAATTTAGAAGACTGCTATATTTCAGATTAAAGTCACTACTTGTATATAAATCGCCGTTGTTTATGAATTCCAATCCTGACATGGTCAATTCTGATGCTAGAATTTGCCCATTGTTAGTTGTAACACTTCCTTGATAAATTATTCCATTTTCTGGGATTCTTTCAGTAACGTTAATAATATTGCCTGCTATTTTTCCATCATTGATTACTTCAAAATCATTTTGAATAATTACTTCCCCATAATTATTTTGATGTTCATCAAAGCTTTCAGCAATAATATTAATATCATCTCCAAAGATTTTATCATTATTTTTTAATATTTCGCTTCTGATTTCTGTTGTATTTTTACTGGATATTTCTCCATTATTTTCAGTTTTTCTGGTTTTTATATTTACATTTTTTCCATGAATATTACCATTTTCAGATACTATTAGGGTATTAGTGGAGATTGTAATGTCACCTTCAGATAAATTTGACCCATCTGCGACATAATTGTTGGCATTTATAGAAATATTTTCCTTTCCAGAAATGTTTTTAAGTGTTAAATCACCGTTGACATCAATTGTCAAATCATTGGAGTCAGCAAGCAGATGTCCTCTACTATTTACACCTACTCCACTATCAGAACTTTTCAAATAAATCTTACCTGCATAAATTGAACCTAACGCACTGGCATCTAGAGAAATGCTCCCTTCATCATTACACCCACCTTGAGGAGTAACCTCACCATTCTCATTATTATAAGAATTTTTGCCTAGAATGACATTTACTTCTCTACCTCCATATATTTTTCCATTAAGTCTGGCGGTCCTGGAAATAATATCAAATTTAGTAACATTTCTTACATCAATTCCGTCATTCCCAATTTCTACATGACCTTTTTCGACATCAATTGTAGTAAATTTATTATCATTGTATCCAGGTCTACCAGTGGTAATTGTCACATTGGGAACATTGATAAATCCAGCTCTATTTATATAGACACCATTGGGATTTGCTAGAATATAATCTGCACTTTCTCCCACAATTTCAGTGAACCCTTCTATCTTGCTAATATTAGTTCCTGTGACTTCAGTAATGATTCTTTTTGCTTCTGTGGAGTTTTTAAGATTGGGATTAGGATTTACTTGACCTGCCAATTCTGAATTACTAATATTTTTTCCATTATTTAAAATAACACCTTCGTTTCCAACATTATACTCCTTTAAATAATTATGAGAAGTTCCGTTGGAGTCAGGTTGGTTTATGTTTATAATGGGAATATTATTTTGGCTTTTCTCAATTGTAATATCTTGATTTCTGTCACTGTCAATATTTATGTTAATTGCGTATAACGAAATATTTGACATAAAATACAAAAGACACATTGATAAAATGCGAACCACATGATTTTTATAGAATATAACTCTTGTATTTTTCATAATAATCACCAAACTAATAAATTTTTCCTTTTAAGATAACAATTCCACTATACAAATAATTTATATTATTATACAACATAATTTAAAAAAAAGCAAATTTTTTTTGACAAAATTATGTTATTATGTCGAGTTGCATAAATTGGAAACATAAAGGGTCTATTTGAATAAAATAGACCCTTTACACAACGATTTAAAATTTATTATTTTTTTGAACACAAGTTATAGAATGTATTTTTGCCAGAATATTCTGCCACATTTCCTAAATTTTCTTCTATTCTAAGTAATTGATTGTATTTTGCCATTCTATCTGTTCTGGAAGTAGAACCAGTTTTGATTTGACCAGCATTAGTAGCTACAGCAACATCTGCTATTGTAGCATCTTCTGTTTCTCCTGATCTGTGGGATATTACTGCGGTCATTCCAGCTTTTTTAGCCATTTCTATTGCATCTAATGTTTCTGTTAAGCTACCGATTTGATTTAATTTTATTAAGATTGAATTGGCAGCTTTCAATTCTATTCCTTTTTTTAGTCTTTCAGTATTAGTAACAAATAGGTCATCTCCAACTATTTGTACCTTGTCACCTATTGCTGCAGTTAGTTTTTGCCAACCAATCCAGTCATCTTCTCCAAGACCATCTTCTATAGAAACAATTGGATATTTTTTTATTAATTCTTGGTACCATTGAACCATTTCATCTGTCGTTCTCTTAACTCCACCTTCTCTTTCAAAATGATAAATAAATTTTCCATCTTCCTCTTTACAAAATTCGCTAGCAGCTGCATCAAGAGCAAAAGTAATATCTTCTCCTAATTTATAACCTGCAACTTCTACTGCCTTTACCATAAGATCCAAAGCACCTTCTGTTCCATTTATCTTAGCAGGGGCATATCCTCCTTCATTTCCTACATTGGTAGAATCTCCATTTTCTTTTAACAATTTTCCCAAATGATGGAAGATTTCACAGCCCATTTGCATAGCTTCCTTAAAATTTTTAGCTCCCACTGGTTGGATCATAAATTCTTGTAAATCCACTGCTGAGTCAGCATGAGAACCTCCATTTAAGATGTTCATCATTGGAAGGGGTAAAATTTTGGCATTTCCTCCACCTAAGTATTTATATAAAGGCAACCCCAATGCAGCAGCAGCAGCATGAGCTACTGCCAAAGATACACCGAGGATAGCATTTGCACCAAGTTTTCCTTTGTTTGGGGTTCCATCTAAATCAATCATGACTTTGTCAATTTCCACTTGTTTAGTAGCATCCATCCCTAAGATTTCCTCTTTGATTTCTGTATTTACATTTTCAACAGCCTTTAAGACACCCTTTCCAAGGTATCTAGATTTATCTCCGTCTCTTAATTCCACTGCTTCGTGAGTTCCAGTTGATGCACCAGAGGGGACTGCTGCACGCCCCATAACACCACATTCCAGCCATACATCTACTTCAACAGTTGGATTTCCTCTTGAGTCTAAAATTTCTCTTGCTATTACATCTACTATTCTTGTCATTTTTACCTCCGATTTATTTTTAAGTGTTTAATTATTCGATTTATTTTTAAGTTTAATTATTATTTTATTTGCATTACCTTTATTGAATTGGTAGTTCCAGGTTTGAATACACTTTCTCCACAGATAGCAACAATAATGTCACCTATTTCTGCAAGCTTTGATTTCTTACAAACGTTTTCTGCTAATTCATAAAAAGATTTAAGTGTTTCTGGATTAGAATCCAAATAAGCATAGACCCCTCTACTTATCAGCAATTGTCTTAGTGTTTCTTCTTTATTTGTAATTGCCAAAATTTGAGCTTGAGGAAAATACTTTCTCATATCTCTGGCAGATCTTCCAGATTGAGTTCCGACTACAATTACCTTGGCACCTAGCGACTCTGCAATATCTACAGCACCCTTGGCAACTGATGAAGTAATAGTATGTTCAGCATCGTAATGCTCTTCTCTGCTCAAAATAAGTGGGTCAGTTCTTTCTGCTATTTTAGTCATGACTTTTACTGCTTCCACAGGATACTTACCTTTGGCACTTTCCCCGGACAGCATAATCGCATCAGTTCCATCTATGATAGCGTTAGTAACATCATTTACTTCAGCTCTTGTAGGTCTGGGATTTTTAATCATAGAGTCCAACATTTGAGTAGCAGTAATTACAGGTTTTCCAGCATCATTACATTTTTCTATCATCATTTTTTGTGCATATGGGACTTCTTCCAAAGGAATTTCTACTCCCAAATCACCACGAGCAACCATTATTCCATCAGAAGCTTCCAGAATTTCATCAAAATTATCCAATCCCTCTTGATTTTCTATTTTTGAAATGATTTTTATGTCTTCCCCACTATTTTCTGCCAAAACTTTTCTAACAGTGAGGACATCTGATTTTTTTCTGATGAAAGATGCTGCAACATAATCTACTTTTTGCTCACATCCAAATTTCAGATCATTAATATCTTTTTCTGATAAAGCGGGTAAATTAACAGAAACATTGGGCAGATTAACTCCTTTATTTTCTCCCAATTCTCCATTATTTAATGCGATACATTTTACTTGGATATCATCTGTTTCTACCACTCTAAATTCGAGTAATCCATCATCAATCAAAATTATATCATCTTTTTTCAAATCTTTAGCAAAACTATCATATGTAACTGCCACAATATTGCTGTTTCCGACAACATTTATATCAGTTGTAATTGTAAATTCTTGTCCTTGTTTTATGGAAACATCTTTTCCGTTTTCTAATTTGATTGTTCTAATTTCTGGACCTTTGTTATCAAGCATAATGGCTACATCTATACCTAACTCTTTGGCTACTTCTTTTGCTCTTCTAATTCTCTCTCCATGCTCTTCATAATTTCCATGAGAAAAATTGAGCCTAACCATATTCATTCCAGCTAAGACTAGTTCTTTCAAAGTTTCCACTGATTCCGAAGCTGGTCCAATAGTACAAACTATTTTTGTTTTTTTCATTTAAATCCCCCTAAAAAATTTTAAAATATAACGCCTTTAAATTAATCATGCCTATATATTACAATATTTAATATATTTTATCAAGGAGCAGTAAGGTTAAATTTTGACCACTAAATGTCTTAATTTTACTCGTTTGTCATATAGAAGTTTATATAGAAGAGAGTTATTCTACTTGTTTATTAATAACTACTGTAAGAACGAAAATACTATCGAGGTTTATGTCTTCTTTTAATAGGCTAGTGACACATTTAAGTGTAGTTCCTGTGTTATAAAAATCATCAATTAAAAGAATGTTTCCTCTATTTTTCAATGTTTTTTCTTTTCTAATATTGTTTCTCAAAATATTCATTTTTTCTTCATCAGATAATTTTCTTATTTCTTCTGGAGATAACTTCGAGAAGAAATTAGTAGAGAAAGGTATTTTTAGCTTTAGTCCAATCATTTTTACAAGTTTGTATAAAGGATCACTAGATAAATTTTTTGATGTGGGTGCAGATATTATGCCATCAATTTTATCCAGAATATTCCATTCTGTTTTAAGAAAATTTACAATGACACCCGCTATTTCCCAACCTTTTGAAATATCATCTAGTTCTTTAAATTCAAATAAACTTTTTCCAATTTCTGTGGATTCAATGTCAAAAGAAGGATAACCAAAAATATTTTCTCTAAGATATTCCATTTTTTCTGCGCTGTAATCTAGTGCATATCCTTCTTCCCAATTTCCCACTAATTTTACTGGATTTATTTTCACCAAAACCTCCATTAAATACTTGTTTTTTTCACCGTAGTTTCTACAATGATTTTTTCTTGTTAATTTTCTTATTAGTATTGTAACATACAAATAATATTTTCAAAAATGTTTTTTCAAAATATAAAGAGGATTTTGATTTATCAAAATCCTCTTTATATAAGACTACATAAATTTTGCAAATAATGGAACTAATACCAGAGATACTATTGTCATTAATTTAATTAAAATATTAAGAGAAGGACCTGAAGTATCTTTAAATGGATCTCCTACAGTATCTCCTACCACTGCTGCTTTGTGCCTCTCAGAGCCTTTTCCATCATCCTTATAGCCTGCCTCAATTTGTTTTTTTGCATTATCCCATGCCCCACCAGAATTGGCCATCATAATAGCTAGTAGCACTCCTGTCATTAATGCACCTGCTAATAATCCACATAATGCTTCCACAGACAAAAGTCCTGTAACAAGAGGAGCCACTATTGCCAAAATTCCAGGCAAGATCATTTCTTTTAAAGAAGATCTTGTTGATATTTCCACACATCTTTTATAATCGGGTTTTTCTGTTCCATTCATTATTCCAGGATATTCTCTAAATTGTCTTCTTACTTCTTCGACCATTTCCATTGCTGCCTTTCCAACCGCAGTCATAGTAAGAGCTGAAAACAAAAATGTTAGCATTCCACCCACAAATAATCCTACAATAATATTTGGATTTGTAATATCAAGGGATAATGGTCTGCCAGATTGACTGATAACAGCTTCTTTATATGCAGCGAACAATGATAAAGCAGTCAAAGCTGCTGAACCTATAGCAAAACCTTTACCAACTGCAGCAGTAGAGTTTCCAACAGCGTCAAGCTTGTCTGTGCACTCTCTTACTTCTGGCGGAAGTTCCGACATTTCAGCAATTCCACCAGCATTATCTGCCACTGGTCCATAAGCATCCACAGCTACTACCATTCCAGTACTAGCCAACATTCCCACTGCTGCAATAGCGATTCCATAGAGACCACTGGTTCGGTAAGCTGCTATTATTGCAATTCCAATTATTAAGATTGGAGCAACAGTGGATTCCATTCCAACTGCTAATCCTTCTATTATTGTGGTAGCAGGACCTGTTTTTGCAGCATCAGAAATTCTATTTACTGCTTTTTTCCCTGTATCTGTGTATAATCCAGTAAAATAAGCTATTAATAACCCTGCTATCAATCCTGCTACTATGGCATAAAATACTCCCATTTCCATATTTAAGAAACGTATAGCACCAAAGGCTCCTAATATAGACAATCCTCCTGCTATTCTTGTTCCACCTTCAAGTTTTGAATGGATTTTACTGGGATCATCGGTTTTTACTGTAAGTGTAGCTAAAATAGAAGCTATAATTCCCACAGCAGATATTAATAAAGGAGCTAGTACATAGCCGAAATTAGTAGTATTTTCCTGCTCTATCATTGTACATCCTATTGTTATTGCAGCTATTATAGAACCAACATAGGATTCAAATAAATCTGCTCCCATTCCAGCCACATCTCCAACATTATCCCCAACATTGTCAGCTATGGTAGCTGGATTTCTAGGATCATCTTCAGGAATTCCTGCCTCCACTTTACCAACTAAGTCAGCTCCAACATCTGCAGCCTTAGTATAAATTCCACCACCAACTCTTGCAAACAATGCAATGGAAGAAGCCCCCATACCAAATCCTGTTACTATATTCATGTCCATGTTAAAAATGTAAGACAAGAAGCATAAAGCCACCATTCCAAGTCCTACCACAGATAGTCCCATCACAGCACCACCTGAAAAAGCCACATCCAATGCTTTGGAAAGCCCACCTTCCTTGGCGGCTACTGCTGTTCTTCCATTGGCATGAGTGGCTATTCTCATTCCAATATTACCTGCTACAGCGGAAGTAACTGCTCCACAAACAAAAGTAATTGCAACACCAAAATTAAGAAAAATTCCTAATAAAACCATTACAATTAATACAAAGATTACTAATATTTTGTACTCTGCTGCCAAAAATGCCATGGCACCTTCCCTTATTGCTGCTGTGATTTCAGCAACTTTTGGAATATTGATTTCATATTTTTTTACTTTCATTGAATAAGCATATGCTGCTATCAATGCCAATATTCCTCCTACAGCACAAAATAATATTAATCCTTTTCCACTGTCTACAAACTGACCCATTTGCATCTCCTCCATAAAATGTTTTATATATAAAATAAATTTAAGACCTTTATTTTTAATAATTAAACATAATTTTTTCTTGAAAAAAAAATTAATTCTCTATAAATTTTATATTTTCAGATTTTATTATTTTATTAGTAGAGTCTACTATTAAAACTTCTAATCCTTTCACACCCTGTACATAAGATAATATATCTTCTACATTCATCAAATAAAAACCTGTCGAATAAATATCAGCTAAAAAGCAATCATTAGAAACGACTATAACCATCTTTTTATCTTCCACTGGAAATCCAGTTTCTTTATCAAAGATGTGATGATAATTTTTTCCATCAATTTCTACATATGTTTGATAACTACCAGAAATTCCAATTGATTCATTAGTGAGTTCTAAAACACCAATTAGTTCACTAGGATCATCAGGATTTTGAATCCCTATTCGCCATGGACTGCCATCAGGTCTGACTCCTAGAGCAAATAAACTGGAAATACTAGTTATAAAAGCATTTTCTATCCCTTCGTTTTTTAATATCTCTGCTCCTTTTTCTATGGCGTATCCTTTTAAAAATGAGCCTGTGTCAATATTGGTTACAGGGATTTCCATTGAAAGAATTTTTTCATTGAAAGTTATCTTGGAAAAATCAATTTTTTCAAGACTTTCTTTAATTTCTTCTTCAGTGGGAACAGCCTCTCTTGGGATGATGTTTGTTTCATCAAATCCCCACAAAGACATCAAAGGGGATATAGTAATATCATATTTTTTGTTAGTCAAATGATAAATTTCAGCAACTTTGTTCAACAAGACTCTCCCTTCTTCATCAAAGGGAACTTCCTTTCTGCCATTCTCAAAATCCTTATTATTTAGAGTTGATATGATACTGGTTTCTACTTTACTATTATATTTTTTGTCTATTCTTTCAATTTCTGCAAAGGCTTTTTTCATGGCTCTTTCAGCTCTATTTTTATTTTTGTCATCTACTAAAATCTTCACATAAGTTCCAAATAAAAATCTTTCCATTTCATGTCTTTCTTTTCTGGAATTTCTGATAAAAAGATTTATAGAAAAAATAAAAGATAGTATAAAAAGTCCAATAATTTTACTCTTTATCTTCATCAGTATAAGAAATTTTTCCTTCTATTATTTCTCTCAAGACTTTTTTTACCATTGTATCTTTTTTACCAGTTTTAGTTGATATTTTTGGTGCTTTAGTAATTTCTCTTGCTCTTTGACCACTTATGATAGTTAGCACATATTTATTTGGAATTTGTTCTAATAAGTCATCGTACTCTATTTCTTTTTTCATAACTTTTAATTACCTCCCATGTCTTCTTTTTTGATTATATCAATTAAAGCCTCACAGGCTTGCTCCACTGTATTATTTATCAAGGTGATGTCATAATTTTTTTCGTATTCCAATTCCTTTATGGAGTTTTTCAATCTTAATTGAATACTTTCTTCATTATCTGTCTTTCTTCCCCGCAATCTATTTTCTAAATCTTCTAAAGTTGGAGTTTTGAAAAAGATGAGATTTGCTTTGGGATATTTTTCTTTGACTTGCAAACCACCTTGTACATCTATTTCCAAAATAACATTTTCTCCACTGGACAATCTATTTTCAACTTCAGATTTTAATGTACCATAATAATTGCCATGAACTGTAGCATATTCCAAAAATTCATCTTTTTCTTTTCTCTTGATGAATTCTTCTTTGGACAAGAAAAAATAATCAATTCCATTTTGTTCTTTATCTCTGGGAGCTCTTGTTGTGGCCGAAGTTGCTAGATTTATCCCTAGCATTTTTCTGACCATCCGACAAATAGTGGACTTTCCTGCTCCACTTGGTCCTGATACTACAAATAAGTTTCCATTTTTCATTTAGATCCCCCTCTAAAAATGGTTATTCAATGTTCATTACCTGCTCTCTCATTTTTTCAATTTCGTTTTTGCATTCTACTACAAGCTTAGAAATATAATACATATTGGATTTGACTCCAGTTGTGTTTAATTCTCTAAAAATTTCTTGTAGCATAAAATCTATTTTTTTTCCTATCACTATATTACTACTTGAGATATCTTCTTTCAACTGGACAATATGGCTTTCCAATCTTGAGATTTCTTCAGAAATATCTGATTTATCTGTATATAATAGTATTTCTTTTAAAATGTCCTCTTCTTTAATCTCAATATTTTCTTTGATTTTATTTAATCTTTCAATTAAAGTATTTTTATAATTTATCACAATTTCATCTTTGTACTTTTTTATCTCTGAGATTTTTTCATCTATAATTTCTATTTTTTCAATAAAATATTCAAGCAATCTGCTACCTTCATCTTCTTTGGTCTTTATAAAATCATCCAAAAGCTTTTTTAAATTTTCAAAAATAATTACAAAATATTCATTCTCATCTATTTCAAAGTCTTTTTTTTGAATTATGTTTAGATTTCTGACTAAAATATCTACTTTACTTGTAAATTTGTCATTAAATTCATCTTCCATTTCTTTAAGAATTTTTATATATGCCATGCTTAATTCTCTATCATAGGAATATTGCTCTTCAATTGCTCTCTTGTCCTTAAAATCAATTTTTAGGTCAAGACTTCCTCTTGTTATCTTAGAGGAAATTTCTGTTCTTATGGAATTTTCTAAAAAATTGATAAAATATGGAGATTTAATTTTTATATTAAGATTTTTGTTGTTAATACTTTTAATTTCTAATCTCAATGAAAAATTTTCATCGTCATACACAACTTTAGAATATCCAGTCATACTTCGCATATAAATATCCTCCATTAAAATAAATATAACATATCAGGCGACATAAAGTCGCCTAGTATTTATTGATTTTCTTCTAAATTTTCTTGTGATTCTTCCACTAGTTTTACAGATTTATATGCATTATAACCTGTTCCTGCGGGTATTCTCTTGCCTATTATAACATTTTCTTTTAATCCTTCCAAGTAATCTTCTTTACCTTCAATTGCGGCATTGGATAACACTTTGGTTGTTTCTTGGAAAGAGGCAGCCGAAATGAAACTACCTGTGTTGACAGCAGCTTTTGTAATTCCTTGAATTACAGGTTCATATTCTATTTGTAATTTTCCATTTTCTATTAGCTTTTTATTTTCCAACTCAACAATTCTTTTTTCGACTACTTCGTCTTCTAAGAACAAAGAAGCACCTGAATTGACTATTCTGACTTTTTTGAACATTTGCTTTACTATGATTTCGATGTGTTTATCATTAACAGTAACACCTTGATCCCTGTATACCTGCTGTACTGATTCCAGAATAAATTGCTCTGCAGCCACAAGACCTTTAATATTTAATACATCAAATGGCGAGATAGCGCCATCTGTTAATTTATCTCCAGCTTTTATTAATATTCCATCTGTAACTATTAATCTTTCTCCAGAAGGAATTAAATACTCTTTAAAAATATTGGGATCTGTTGTTGATTTAATATATAAAATCCTCATACCTTTTTTCTTTTTGTTGGTAATTTCCACTTTTCCATCACTATCACTCAAAATAGCTTTTCCTTTGGGATTTCTGGCCTCAAACAACTCCTGAACTCTAGGAAGCCCACCTGTGATATCTTTGTTTCCTTCCCCTTCTTTTATTATCTTGGCAATAATTTGGCCTTTTTTGACTCTTTCTCCTTCTCTTACCATTAGATAAGCTCCAAATGGAATTGTGTATGTTTCTTTAAAAACTTCATTTTTTTCATCAGTAATTATAACTCTTGGAGAAATATCTCCAATTTCCACAGGTTTGACAGCCATGTATTCTTTAACGTCATATTTTTCGTCATAATTTTCTTTGATGTACAATTCCCTGTACTCAATAAGACCATCTTGGTCAGCTATTATAGGAATATGATAGGGGTCAAAAGTAACCAAAGTAGTTCCCACTTCAACAGTATCACCATTTTCTACTTTTAAAAGGGCACCAGATGGAATAGCATAGTCGTAGTTTCCTATTATTATTTTGCCACTTTGACTCACTACTACCTTTTCTTTTGCGTTTTCATCCAAAACTTTGATGTCTCTAAAAACGACGATACCATCATTTTCAGCCTTTGTGGAGCCTACTGCCTTAGCTGCTGTTGCAACCCCACCTGTATGGAAAGTTCTCATGGTAAGTTGTGTTCCAGGTTCCCCTATTGATTGGGCAGCTATTACACCCACAGCTTCTCCCAATAATACTTCCCTGTGATTTGACAAATCCATTCCATAACACTTCTTACATACCCCTTTTTCCAAAGCACATGTTAAAGGAGATCTTATTTTTACTTTTCTGGCATCTGAATCTTCAATTTTCTTCAAAAGAACTTTATCAATCAAATCATTTCTATAACCAATAATTTCTCCATCTACTTCCAAATCTTCACTAAGAACTCTTCCCTTTATTCTTTCAGAAAGCCTTTCTATTATTTTTCCTTCTGATACTAGGTCACCAACTTCAATACCTTGATCAGTCTCGCAATCCTCTGCATTGACTATCACTTCATGAGAAATATCCACAAGTCTTCTGGTAAGATAACCTGAATCGGCAGTTCTTAAGGCAGTATCTGCTAGACCTTTTCTTGCACCATGGGAAGACATAAAAAAGTCCAAAACGGTTAGACCTTCACGGAAATTGGCCTTAATAGGAACTTCCAGTATTTTTCCTTGAGTATCAGCCATATTTCCACGCATTGCAGCAAGCTGTCTCATTTGAGATTCGTTTCCTCTGGCTCCAGAGGTCATCATCATATATACTGGATTAAATTCATCTAGTCCATCAGTCATTGCCTGAGTAACTGCTTCAGTGGCCTCAGACCAAACAGCAATGGTTTTTCTGTATCTTTCTTCATTTATGATTTCACCAGATTTATAGTCAGCATCTATTTTTGTAATTTCTTTCTCTGCCTTGTCCAAAATATCTTTTTTAGACTCTGGTACAATCAAGTCTTCAATTCCAACAGAAACACCAGCAATGGCAGCATAATGATATCCAAAATCCTTTATATCATTTATCAATTCTGCTGTAACAGAAAAACCATGTTCATCGTAAAGCTTACCAATTAAATTTTTTAATTCCTTTTTACTAAAAGTACAGTTGTAATCTTTATCTATATCTGGTAACATTTCATTAAATAAAAGCCTTCCCGAAGTGGTTTCAACCATTTCTCCATTAATTCTAACATTTATAAGAGCATGAGTACTTATAACCTCATTTTGATAAGCGGTTAATGCTTGAGCTATATTGGAAAAGGATTTTCCTTCCCCCTTTGCGCCTTTTTTTTCTTTTGTCATATAATAACAACCCATAACCATATCTTGAGAATGGACTGCAACAGGCTCTCCATTGGATGGAGAAATAATGTTATTAGGAGCGAGCATAAGTATCTTGGCTTCCATTATTGATTCTGGGGATAGCATCAAATGAACTGCCATTTGGTCACCATCAAAATCAGCATTAAATGCAGAACAAACCAAAGGATGAAGTCTTATTGCCTTTCCTTCTATTAATACAGGTTCAAAAGCTTGTATAGACAGTCTGTGTAGAGTAGGTGCTCTATTTAGCAACACTGGATGATCTTGAATCACATCCTCTATTACATCCCACACTTTATCATCTGCTTCTTCTACCAATTTTTTAGCTATTTTTATATTATTAGCCAGTTCCCTTTTTACGAGTTCTCTCATTATAAAGGGTTTATACAACTCTAATGCCATTTTTTTAGGGATACCACATTGATTCATTTTGAGGGAAGGGCCCACCACTATAACTGATCTAGCCGAGTAGTCAACCCTTTTCCCCAAAAGATTTTGTCTAAATCGACCTTGTTTTCCTTTCAGCATATCAGATAACGATTTTAATTCTCTATTATTTTGTGCAACTACTGGTTTACCTCTTTTACCATTATCTATGAGAGCATCAACAGCCTCTTGAAGCATTCTTTTTTCGTTTTTGACAACAATTTCAGGTGCTCTTATTTCTAAAAGCTTCTTTAGTCTGTTATTTCTGTTTATTACTCTTCTGTATAAATCGTTTAAGTCAGAGGTTGCAAATCTACCACCATCCAATTGAACCATAGGTCTCAAATCAGCTGGAATTACAGGTGCATTTTTTAATATCATCCATTCTGGTTTATTTCCAGAGGAGATGAAATCTCGGACTATTTTTAACCGTTTTACTGCTTTTTTTCTTTTTTGGGAAGAATTAACTTCTTCCAATTCCTCTTCCAATTCAACTTTCAAGTTTTCTAAATCAATATTTTCTAGTAATTTTAGAATTGCTTCTGCACCCATTGCAGCATCAAATTTGTTTCCATATAATTGTTTATATAGTTTATATTCTTTTTCGCTAAGAATTTTTCCTACATCTAACCCACTTTCTCCTGTTCTAGTGACTACATATCTAGCAAAATATAAAACAGATTCCAATTCCTTTGGAGACATTCCTATTATCAAAGCCATTTTATTGGGAGTTCCTTTGGAATACCAAATATGAGAAACTGGTGCAGCTAAAGAAATATGCCCCATTCGTTCTCTTCTTACCTTTGATTTTGTCACCTCAACTCCACATTTTTCGCAGATTAGTCCTTTATAACGCATTCTTTTGTATTTTCCACAGGAACATTCCCAATCTTTTGTTGGTCCAAAAATTACTTCACAAAATAATCCGTGTTCTTCTGGATTTAAAGTTCTATAATTTATAGTTTCAGGTTTTGTTACTTCTCCATGCGACCATTCTTCAATTTTCTCCGGAGATGCTAATTTAATCCTTATTTTCTCAAAATTTCCTATACCCATAAACTACAAAGCCTCCTTTTTAATAGAGTTTTAGTTAAAAAATATAATTACTCTTCAATATTTTCCATTGTAAGAGAATATTCAGATGTTTCCTCACGATTTATTTCATCGTTTACATTTATTAATTTATCCTCAGCATCATACAATTCAATATCAAGTGCCAAGGCTTGAAATTCTTTTAACAATACCTTAAATGATTCTGGTAAGTCTGGTTCTGGCATCTCTTCACCCTTTATTATAGCTTCATAAGTTTTAGTTCTACCAGTGATATCATCAGATTTAACAGTCAACATTTCTTGAAGTATATTAGAAGCCCCATAAGCTTCCAAAGCCCACACTTCCATTTCTCCCAATCTTTGTCCGCCAAATTGAGCTTTTCCACCTAATGGTTGTTGTGTTACAAGAGAATACGGGCCTATTGCTCTAGCATGCATTTTATCCTCAACCAAATGATGCAGTTTTAATATATACATTACTCCCACAGTAACTGGATTGTCAAATTTGTCTCCAGTTCGTCCATCATATAGATCAACTTTACCACTTCTTTGAAAACCAACTGTCTCCAAATAATCTTTTATTTCTTCTTCAGAAGCTCCATCAAACACTGGAGTAGCTATATGTGTTCCCCCCTGGTATTTACTCATGGCCATTCCCAAATGGACTTCCAATACTTGGCCTATATTCATCCGTGATGGAACTCCAAGAGGGTTTAAAACTATATCCAAATGAGTTCCATCTGATAAAAATGGCATGTCTTCCACAGGGAGTACTCTTGAGATAACTCCTTTATTTCCATGTCTTCCAGATATTTTATCTCCAACAGTTATTTTTCTTTTCTCTGCAACAAGTATTCTTATGGATTTGTTTACTCCTGCTTTTAATTCATCGCCATTTTCTCTTGATAATTCAAGAATATCTACTACAGTTCCTTTAGAACCATGTGGCATTCTTAGGGAAGTGTCTCTAACATCACGAGCTTTTTCTCCAAAGATAGCTCTAAGTAATTTTTCTTCTGCAGGAGGTTCAGTTTCTCCTTTAGGAGCAGTTTTTCCAACTAAAATATCCCCTGGTCCAACCTCAGAACCTATTGTTACGATTCCTAGAGAATCTAGATTTTTTAGAGCCTCTTCAGAGACATTGGGAATTTCTCTTGTGATTTCTTCGTCTCCTAACTTAGTATTTCTTGCTTCTATTTCATATTCCTCCACATGAATAGAAGTTAATACATCGTCTTTTCTCAATCTTTCAGAAACTAGAATAGCATCTTCATAGTTATATCCTTCCCAAGGCATGAAAGCCATAAGAATGTTCTTACCTAAAGCTAAATCTCCACCCTTTGTGGCAGGACCATCAGCTATTATATCCCCAATATTAACGTTTTCGCCCAAGGAAACTATAGGAATTTGGTGTAAGCACATTGATTGGTTAGATCTCTCATAATTAAGTAATTTATGTTTGTGATTTTTACCATCATTATCTCTTATTATTATTGACTTGGCATCAACATAGGTAACTTCTCCAGAGACTTTGGAAACTATTACTGCACCTGAGTCCATAGCAACTTTTCTCTCTAATCCAGTAGCAATGTATGGAGCTTCTGTTTTTAACAAAGGAACAGCTTGCCTTTGCATATTAGAGCCCATCAAGGCACGATTGGCATCATCATGCTCCAAAAATGGAATCAATCCTGCAGACACAGATACCAATTGTTTTGGAGAAATGTCCATGTAATCAACCTTTTCTCCACTGACCTTTACTATTTCATGACCATATCTACAAACAACATCTCCAACTAGCTTATTTTTTTTATTTAACTCAGTATCAGCTTGAGCTATAAATAGACCATCTTCTTCATCTGCAGTTAAATATTTTATATAATCAAAATCAGCTACACCATTTACTACTTTCACATAGGGTGTAGTTATAAAGCCATATTCATTTATCTTAGCATAAGTGGCCAAAGAACCAATTAATCCTATGTTTGGACCCTCTGGAGTTTCGATAGGACATATTCTTCCATAATGAGAATCATGTACATCTCTTACTTCAAACCCTGCTCTTTCTCTGGATAATCCACCTGGTCCCAAGGCAGAAATTCTTCTTTTGTGAGTTAATTCAGCCAATGGATTAGATTGGTCCATGAACTGGGACAATTGACCTGAACCAAAAAAATCAAGAATTAAAGCATTAAGGGGTCTTGTATTGAGTAAGGATTGAGGAGTCAACGTTTCAGAGTCTTGTATTGTCATTCTTTCCTTTACCATTTTGCCCATTTTTAGAATTCCAGCTTTGATTTGCATCAATAGAAGTTCACCAACTCCTCTGACTCTTCTATTGGATAGATTATCTATGTCGTCAAGCTGACCTACTCCGTTATTCAAAGAAATGACATATTTCATTGTGGCAATGATATCATCCTTAGTGAGCAGTATTTCACTGCCTGGAACATCTAATTTTAACCTTTTATTCATCTTATATCTACCAACAGGCTCCAGATCATATCTTTGAGGGTTAAAAAACATTTGTCTTATCAAAGATCTAGAAGATTCCACAGTAACCAAGTCTCCTGGTCTCAATTTTCTGAAGACTTCTGTTACGGCATCTTCTTTTGTTTGGGTTACATCATTTAATACTGTATTTGCTAGCAATTTGTCTTCAGGCCTTACTTCCCAATAAACTATTTCTTCTACTTCACTCTCAATTAATCTATCTAAAGTTAATTCATCAATTACAGTGTTAGAATCTATAATAATTTCTCCTGTTTCTTTGCTGTAGACCTCTTCTTTTATGAAACAGCCTTCTAATCTTGTTTTTAATGCAAGTTTACCTTCTATTTTATCCCTATATTTATTAATAATAGCTTTTATGTCCAAAGTTTTTGTTTCTAAAAAATAATCTTTAATTTCTGTATTATTTTCAAAAAAATCTATGGCCTTCAGAAAGACTGTAGCTAATACTTTTTTCTTTCTATCAATTTTTACACTTAGAAAATCATTTTTGTCAGTCTCAAATTCTAACCAAGTTCCTTTGTATGGAATTATTTTTCCAGAAAACAAATCCTTTCCTGTTTGTATATTTTGTTCTTTGTCAAAAGAAACCCCTGGAGATCTATGTAATTGTGTTACAACTACTCTTTCAGCTCCATTCACAATGAATGTTCCTCTGTCAGTCATCATTGGAATTTCCCCAAAGTATACAAGAGATTCTTGGATTTCATTCCCACTTTTTTTATTAATCAATCTTAATCTAACTTTAAGTGAAGACGAATATGTTTTCCCCCTTCTTTTACATTCTAATTCGTCATTTAATGGTGGTTCAGCCTCATGCAATTCATAAGATATATACTCAAGCCTAATATCTCCATTTGAAGATTCAATTGGAAAAACTTCTCTAAATGCTGCTTCTAATCCTTTATCACTACGGCTGTCAGGAGTAACATTTGCTTGCAGAAAATCTTCATAAGAGCTCAATTGAAACTCAAGAAAATGAGGCATCTCTCCTCTTTCCTTTACGCTTCCAAAATTCAACCTTTCAATAAGTTTCCCCATTAATTCACACCCCTTTAATAATCATTTAAGTTTAATTTCTTATAATATTTAACCAATTTAAAATATACAATTTAATATTTTTAATTGGTTAAATATCCACCAATAAACACATGTCACTATCAGTTAGTAAAAAGGCACCCTATCATAAGAGTGCCTATTTTTTTACTTGGTAAAAATATGCCCCATAATCAAAACTATTTTAATTCAACAGTTGCACCAGCAGCTGTCAACTTTTCTTTAATAGATTCTGCTTCTTCTTTAGTTGTACCTTCTTTAATAACTCCGCCATTATCTACTAATTCTTTAGCTTCTTTTAATCCTAATCCTGTAATTCCTCTTACTTCTTTAATTACAGAAATTTTGTTTCCACCAGCACTTGTTAATACTACATCAAATGCAGTTTTTTCTTCTTCAGCTGCTGTACTAGCCACAGCCACAGCCACAGGAGCTGCTGCTGTAACACCAAAATGATCTTCTAGGGTTGTTACCAATTCTTTTAACTCCAATACTGACATAGCTTCTAAATCACTTATAAATTGTTCCTTATTAAATGCCATTTATTTTAATCCTCCTTAGATTTTATTTTCAATAATATTTTTAAGATATAATTTTATTCAACCACAGTTTCGTATACTTTCTCTTCGTATATTTTGCCTTCGCCTTTTTGGTCAGAAATCGCAACTAATCCATAAGCAAGTTTTCTTATAGGACCTAGCATTCCATTTAGTACCATAGATAACAATTGCTCTCTTGATGGTAATTTAGCTAATTCTAACACTTCTTCAGCACCCACTCTTTTACCAGAGAGATAACCACCTTTGATTTTGAAGATTTTTTCCTTTTCTTTGGATTTTGACAGTTCGTAAATTGCTTTAGCAGCAGCTACTGGCTCGTCATATCCAAAGGCAAAGGCAGTAGTTCCTTCTAATAAGTCATCAAAGGAATCTTCTATCCCAGCTTCTTTCAAAGCTATTTTGAATAATCTATTTTTAGCGATTATATATTCATCTCCAGACTCTCTCATTTTTCTTCTAAGAGCAGTCTCTTCATTAACTTTGACTCCCTTATAATCAACTAGCACTACAGATTGAGCTTTTTTTATTTTCTCTACCAATACTTTTACTTCATCTTTTTTAGCTTGAGTTGACATTTTTTATTTCACCTCCTCTTTTATTAAAAATTACCTCCGTGCCATAAGAAATCAGAACGGAGGTTTAGTTCACCCAATGAGGTTAGTGAATATACCTTATTCCAACCTCGGCAGGAAATTAAGGACTGAGAGGTCCACCTGCGGTCTTTGGTTTGGATCTATTTAATTTTTTTATCCAACGTATTTTGCTACTAAAGTAGGGTCCAACTTAATACCGGGTCCCATTGTAAGAGATAATGCTACAATTCTTAAATACTGCCCCTTAGCTGCTGAGGGTTTTAATCTTATGATTTGATCCATAAGAACTTTAAAGTTTTCTTCTAATTTATCAAATCCAAAATCAACCTTTCCAATTGGTACATGAATAGATCCTAATTTATCCACTCTAAAAGCCAACTTACCTTTTTTAAATTCAGAGACAGCACTGGCAATATCTGCTGTTACTGTTCCAGATTTAGGATTTGGCATTAGTCCTTTAGTTCCTAATATTTTTCCTAATTTTCCTAATTTAGGCATCATATCTGGAGTTGCTATTACCAAATCAAAATCCAACCACCCTTGTTGTATTTGGTTAATATATTCATCTCCACCAGCATAGTCTGCACCAGCTTCTTTAGCCTTTTCTATATTGTCACCAGATGTTATTGCCAAGATTCTGACAGTTTTTCCAGTACCATTTGGCAAAACAACAGTTCCTCTTATTTGTTGATCAGCATGTCTTGGGTCCACACCTAATCTTAATGCAACTTCTACTGTTTCAGTAAATTTTGCAGTCCTTGTTTTTCCTACTAATTCTATCCCTTCTTTTACATCATACAATTTCTCTTTATCAACTAATTTAGCTACTTCAGCATATTTTTTTCCCTTTTTAGCCATTTATAAAACTCCTCCTTAACATGGACTTCATTCTTCACATAAGAACTACCACATTATATTCAATAATACTAACTTTTTAGATATTAGTTTTCTAAATATTAGTCTACTATTTTTATCCCCATAGATCTGGCAGTTCCTGCGATAATACTCATAGCAGCTTCAATACTTCCTGCATTCAAATCAGACATTTTTGTTTCTGCCAATTCTTTTAATTTTTCACGATTAATTGTCCCAACAACTTCTTTTTTTGAATTTTTAGCTGCTGATGTAATTCCTGCTGCTTTTTTTAATAAGTCTGATGCAGGTGGAGTCTTAGTTATGAAAGTAAAACTTCTATCATTATAAACAGAGATAACCACTGGGATAATCCAACCAGCTTTATCTTGTGTTTTTGCATTAAACGCCTTACAAAACTCCATAATATTAACTCCGTGTTGCCCTAGAGCAGGTCCCACAGGTGGAGCTGGATTTGCTTTTCCAGCCGGTAATTGTAATTTTATCATTCCAACAACTTCTTTAGCCATTATTATTTAACCTCCAAAAATATTCTCATTAGTCTTGTTACAAGATATTTTAAGTATACAAGATATAATATAATACGAAACTATAGTTTTTCTACACTATCAAAATCCACTTCGATAGGTGTCATTCTTCCAAACATTTCTACCATTACTTTGACTTTTGCTTGTTCTAAATCCAATTCTGAGACCTTTCCTTCATGGCCACTAAAACCTCCACCAAGGATTTTAACAGTGTCTCCAATACCATAGTCTATTTTAATTTTATTTTTACTATCCTTCATCTCCTCTGGTAAATCCAGACCAACAACGCGAAAAATATTCTTTACCTCGTCATCTTCCATAGGAATTGGATCTGAACCTACACCAACAAATCCTGTTACACCATTGGTATTTCTTATGACGTACCAAGCATCTGAATCAACTTTAAAATGAATTCCATCACTACTTTCTTCTCTAGTAGCTATCATTTCTAGCATAACATATCCTGGAAATATTTTTCTTGCAATTGTTTTCTTCTTACCTCTGACAATTTCATTGGATACTTCCTCAGGAACCAATAATTTGCTGACAATATCACTCATGTTGAGGGTCTCTATTTTTTGTTCCAAATCTGCCTTTACTTTCTTTTCATATCCAGAGTAGGTATGTATCATAAACCATTTTTTGACAGTTCTTCTTTCAATATTTTTCGATACTTCTTCCATATTATTTCCCTCCAAACAGAGAAACAAGGCTTTTTAATACACTGTCAGCTGCGAAATCAAAAAGTCCTAAATAAATACTTACCAATAAGCTCATAACCACTACCCATGCAGTTGATTCAATAATTTTTTGCTTATTAGGCCATTGTACTTTTGAATATTCTTCAAAAATCTTTCCTATTCCTTTGAATAGCTTTACCATCATCATCACCTATATCTTTTAACCTTAAATATAAATTTGGCAGGTCAAGAGGGACTCGAACCCCCAACCCTCGGTTTTGGAGACCGATGCTCTACCAATTGAGCCATTGACCTGCATCTTACATAAATTAAGGAATTAAGAACTATTTTTTAGTTTCTTTGTGTACAGTTACTTTTTTATCCCACTTACAATACTTTTTGATTTCTAATCTTTCTGTTGTATTTTTTTTGTTCTTGGAAGTACTGTAGTTTTTTCTCTTGCATTCTGTACATTCCATTTGGATATTAACTCTCATTTTACACCTCCACTCTTAACGGTATCATCTTGATCCTCCCATAATACTAAAGATTATGGTAACGAGTTTAATTAAAACATTTAAACCTTAAGAATTTTACCACAGTTATAAAACTTTGTCAATATTTTTTTTGATTTTTCAAAAGATTTTTTAGCAGTTTCTGAAATTAAATTTTTTTTCCATTTTTGTATATGAATTCTTCTTTCGTCCCATCTTTATTGTACAAAACAGCATCCCCTTCCTTTTGGCCACGAATATAGAAAAATTTGGTTCTGTTTCCTATTGTGTCATAATGAAAAGCTTTTCCTTCTCTAACTCCATTGATATAAAAGTAATTTTCTGCTTCTCCATTTGCATAATAAAAAGTGGCTTTCCCGTTTCTCACATCATTTTCATAGATAAATTCTTCTCTATCTCCATCAGAAAAATAATAGGTAGCATCTCCCTGTTTTTGCCCAAGAATATAATTATATTTCAAATAGTCTCCATTTCTAAAAATAAATTTCCCCAGACCTTTTTTCTTTCCATCCACATAGAAAAAATCTTCCCTATCACCATTTGAACAGTAGTAGGATCCTTTACCAGACTTTATTCCATTTGCGTAATTAAATTCTTCTCTGTCTCCATTTGTTCTATAATAGATGGCCTTACCATGTTTTTTGCCATTTTCAAAAGAAAAATTGACAGTATCTCCATTTAACCGATATCTAATGGCATTTCCGCTTCTTTTTCCGTTAATATATTCAAATTCTACTTTATCTCCATTGGTCCAAGAATAAACAGCATTTCCATGACGCTCCCCATTGACCATATAAAATTCCTCTTTGTCACCATTATCATAAACAAAAGTATTCAATTTGGGTTCTATTGCCTCTAAATCATCAACTTCATTGGTTTCTTCTTTTTCTGTTTCGACTTTGGGTTCTGTCGGACTTTTCTGTTTAATCTCATCTACAGTTACAGATTCGAGACTGTCTTCCAATGCTTTGGAGGAAACCTCATCTTCCTCTACTACATTTTGGTCAGATGAATTCCTTCTAAGTATTAGTAAAATTATTCCTAAAAGCACTACAACTGCTACAATTGCAAGCTCTTTGTTACTGTTGATAAAAATAAGAGCTTCGTCTACATACTCCTTCATTTAAGGTCCTCCCCTACAATTAATAAAATAATTACTGCATGGCTATAGTATATCATAGACTAGTAAATATTTAAAGAGTTTTAAAGGATAAATTTGTCAAAATTTTCTTTTTCCTTTTCTTTTTTATACAACTTTTGGATATAATTTCTGTCTATAATTATTTTTTTTTTAGATTTATATGGTGCTTCATACATTACAGTTCGTAAAACTTCTTCAATAATAGCTGATAATCTTCTTGCACCTACATTTTCAATATTTTCATTTAATTTTACTGCCAATTTACTCACTTCATCTATGGCACTATCTTCAAATAATAACTCAACATTATCAGTTGCAAGCATTGCTTGATATTGCTCTATTAGATTATACTCCACTTCTGTCAAAATTTTGATAAAATCAGATTTTTCCAAGTTTTTTAATTTTACTTGAATAGGAAATCTTCCCTGTAGTTCAGGCATCAGGTCTGAGGGTGAACTTTGTGTGAATGCTCCAGCTGCAATAAATAGAATATGATCAGTTCTGACTGGACCAAGGGATGTTACAATTGTACTTCCTTCTACGATAGGAAGAATATCTCTTTGTACACCTTGCCTTGAGACCTCTCCCCTTTCTAGTTCACTTCTTTCAGCAATTTTATCAATTTCATCAATAAAAACAATCCCATTATTTTCTACATTTTCAATTACTTTAGATTTTAGAGATTCAGTATTAATTTTAGTGTCAATATCTTCTTCTATAAGTTTTTTGATGGCTTCTTTCACTGTTACTAAAAATTTATCTTTTCCAAAATCTCCAAAACTACCCATGACATTTTCTAGAAAATTACCAATTCCAACATTTTCAATGGAACCACCACCAATTATTTCTATTATTGACAAATTTGTTGACTTATTTTTTCTTTCTATCTCAATTTCCACATCATCATGGATACCGTCTTTTATTTCTTGGATTAATTTCTTTTTCTGAGAATCAATCACTGAATTGTAAGGGTTCAATTTTTTTGCAATAGTTTCTAAAACAATATCATAAGATTGGTCTCTTAGTTCTCTATATAAATCATCTTTCATTTTTCTATATGTTAGTTCTGTCAAATCTCTAATTATACTTTCCACATCTTTTCCTACATATCCTATTTCTGTATATTTTGTGGCCTCTATTTTTATGAAGGGAGCATTGACCAATTTGGCAATTCTTCTCGCTATTTCGGTCTTCCCTACCCCTGTTGGTCCCACCAAAATAACATTTTTAGGGGTAATTTCTCTTCTCATGTCTATATTTTTTATCTTTTTTCTCCTGTCTCTGTTCTTAAGAGAAATAGCAACACTTTTTTTTGCTTCTTTTTGTGAAATTATATATTTGTCTAGTTCTTTTACTATTTCCTTTGGGGTAAACTCCATTATTTCATTCATAGTAAATTTCTCCCTTTAAAATCTAATTAAATTCTATTAAAATCGTATCTATTTCTGATTTTAATAGTTCTAATGCTTTGGCTCTATGGCTTATTCTGTTTTTTTCATCTGTAGGCAATTGGGCAATAGTCATTTGATAATCTCTTAAATAAAAATGCGGATCGTAGCCAAAACCATTTTCACCTAGACTATTATCAATTATTTCACCACAAATTTCTCCATGAAAACTTTTGTAGTTTCCTCTTGGATTAGCAATAGTAATTACAGAAACAAATTTAGCATGTCTATCTTCCTTATTCTTAAGTTCTTTTATAAGTTTATTGTTGTTGTCCAAATCGTTTTTGTGCTCTCCAGCAAATCTTGCAGAATATATTCCAGGGGCACCACCCAAAGCTCTTGCGCACAATCCTGAATCATCGGCAATGACAATCATATTGAGATATTTTGCAATTTCCACAGCTTTTTTTATGGAATTATCTTCAAAGGTTTCTTTATTTTCTATTATTTCAGGGATTTCTATTCCATCTTTTAAAGTTAAAATTTCAAGGTTTTTCACATTTTCCAATATTTTTTCCATTTCCTTTATTTTGTTTAAATTACCAGTGGCCAAAAATATTTTCATTTTATGCACCAATTACTTCATCTTGTATTTTTATAATTTCTTCTATGGCTCTTTCAGCCAGATCTAGCAATTCGTTCAATTTTTCTCTAGAAAAAGTGGCTTCTTCTCCAGTTCCTTGTATTTCTACAAATTCACCTTTGCCATTCATTATCACATTCATGTCAACATCAGCTGTGGAATCTTCTGAATATTTAAGATCAATCATTGGTTTTCCATCTACGATTCCAACACTAACAGCAGCTACATTTGAAATTATTGGATTTATACTTATAATTTCTTCTTCTAGTAATTTGTTGATGGCTAATGCCAAAGCAATAAATCCACCACTTATGGATAAAGTTCTTGTGCCTCCATCAGCTTGTATTACATCGCAATCGACTGTTATAATTCTCTCTCCTAATTTTTCTAAATCTATGGCTGCTCTTAAGGATCTTCCTATTAATCTTTGAATTTCCATAGTTCTTCCTCCAAGCTTGCCTCTGGCCGCTTCCCTTTGGGTTCTGTCTGCTGTGGCTCTGGGTAACATTGAATATTCGGCGGTAATCCAGCCTTTTCCTGTATTTTTTAAAAATGGGGGAACCTTTTCTCCCACTGTGGCAGTACATATAACTTTGGTGTTACCACTTTCTATCAAAACGGACCCTTCAGCATATATATTGAAATCTTTAACTATTTTTATTTTTCTTAGGGAATTAATTTCTCTTCCATCTTCTCTCATAATGCTTTCACCTCTTCCTTATCTTTAAATTGGATGTCATAATAATAGCTATATAATCCGCCTTTTTCTAGTAATTCTTTGTGTTTTCCCATCTCTTTTATCTTTCCCTCGTCTAAGACCACTATTATATCAGAATTAATAATAGTAGAAAGTCTGTGAGCAATGACAAAGGTAGTTCTATTGGACATAATTTTATCTAAAGCATCCTGAACTAACTTTTCTGATTCGCTGTCAAGGGCAGAAGTGGCCTCGTCCAATATCATAATTTGAGGATTTCTCATTATTGCTCTAGCTATGGAAATTCTTTGTTTTTGCCCACCAGACAATAAGACACCTCTTTCTCCTACTTCTGTATCAAACTTTTTAGGTAAATCCATTATAAAGTCATAGGCATTGGCCACTTTTGCTGCTTTTTCCACATCAACCATATCCACTGTATTTTGCCCAAAGGCTATATTTTCTGATATTGTTCCACTAAATAAAAAACTTTCTTGGGGAACAATACCTATGTTTTCTCGATATTCTTTGACATCATAGTCTTTTATGTTAACTTCATTGACCAAAATGCTTCCAGATTCCACATCGTAAAATCTAGGGATTAAATTTGCAAAGGTAGTTTTTCCGCTTCCACTTTTGCCTATTAATGCCACAACTTCTCCTGCTTTAACATTGAGGTTAATATCCTTTAGTACCATTTCTTCTTCATTTTCATAGCCAAAAGAAACATTCTTAAATTCAATAGTTTCTATTTTGTTAGAACAAGGGGTTGGATTTTTCATTGTTTGTATTTCAATTGGCTCTTTCAATATTTCTATCACCCTATCTGCAGAAGGAAGAGCTTCTTGTAGGTCATTATTTTTACTTATAAATCTTTTTAAGGGTTGATGCATTAATCCCAAAGCAGTTACAAATGAAATTAAATCACCAGAACTAAAGGTTTTGGTTATCATTACTTGATACCCACCATAGGAGACGACCAATAATATCATTAGGGTCGTCAAGACCTCATTGATAGGATTGACTTTTGCCTTTATTTTTCTGCTTCGGTATGATTTTTCAAATTCTTCCATACTAATTTTTTCATATTTTTTCAGCATCTTGTCTTCGCTACTAAAAGATTTTATTACAAATATTCCAGAGAGAGTTTCTTGAATAAAAGCTGTGACTTCACCAGTCATGTCTTGTCTTATTCTACCAGAATTTCTGATTTTTTTGGTATATTTTCTGACTGTCCCAATTAAAAGAGGCATTACTATTAAAGATATTATAGTTAGGATTATATCCACATGAATAAGTTTGACAAGTAAAGCGAGAATTAATAAAAATTCTTTAAACATGTCAAAAATATAAAAACCTATTTGTCCCAAGGCAGCGGAATCTCCAGATAATCTTGCCATTAAGTCTCCTAGTTTATTTTTTTTGAAGTATCCGATGGATAATTTTTGTAAATGACTATAAACCTCTAATCTTATGTCCCGTCTGATACTCTCAGTAATCTTAGCAGAAGATGTAGTTGCAAAATATCCAGACAGCACCTTTATAATTATGGATATAAATACACCTGTAACTACAAAAACCATCATTCTAATATCATTATTAACGATTACATCTTCCACAAAATATTTTATTAAATAAGCTGGAACTGCTGCCATAGACGAAGTAAGACCTGACATTATCACGACCAAAATCATAGACCATTTGTATCTCATACTATATTTAAAAAAAGTTTTTAGAGACTCGTTATTGTAAATTTGAAATTTATTTTTTGATATGCTCATTTCTTCTCCATTTATTTTAATATAAAACCTGCATAGCTTTCAATTACGTGGTTGTTATTTATTTTCAATTTTTCTCTGACTGCTATTATATCATTGTTCATCTTAGTCTTTATATTATCATTGGACAAAATTTCGTCCATGCTATATATTATTAATTCTGCTCTGCATTTTTCTTGTAATAATTCTGGATAAACTTCTCTATTTATAGTTAGATTTGGAAGAGCAACAAATCCTATTTTCAAAATATGCCTTCCTATGAAAGCGTTTATTTTTCCAGTTTTGTAGATTACTATTGCTGGAATTCCCATTATGGCAAGTTCTAAGGTGACAGTTCCAGAAGCACAAATTGCAATCTTAGATTTCTCAACTAAACTCTCCAAAGAATCAGAGACAAGAATTTTCAAATTTTTATATTGCTCAATATCATCTCCAAGCCATTTCAAATGATCTTTGGAAGATAACTTTAATAAAAACTTTTCATTTTCTTTGTTCTCTATGATTTCTTTCATAACTGGAAAAAGACTCTTTACTTCCTGCTCTCTACTGCCAGGGAGTAGTAATATATGTTCATTGGTCCTTTCTAAAAAATTATACTTTTCAATGAAAGGATTCCCAAAATAAGTCACTTTTACATTATTTTTCTTATAGAAATCCACTTCCCAAGGAAAGATTACCATTATTTCGTCTGATTTTACTAATTTCTTGATTCTTTTTTTACCCCAAATCCATAATTTAGGGGGAATATAGTAATAGAGCTTTACCTGAGGCACTTCTTTTTTCAATAGTTCTAGAAAACTTAGATTAAATCCACCATAATCTACTAATATTACCTTTTCTATATTTTCACTTTTAATTATTTCCAAATACTCATAAGCCTTTTTTTTGAGAAATCTATACTTTTTTATTGCACCTGTGAAGCCAATAATAGATAAGTCTTTAATATCTTGGATTATATTCACACCTAATTTTTTGCAATGGTCTCCAGCAACGCCTACAAATTGACTAGAACTTTCCATTGATTGTATGGCTTTTATTATATAGGATATGTGTAAGTCACCTGAAACTTCCCCAGCGGATACAAAAAATTTCATATTTCTCCTCAAAAAAATTTTCTTTTTTCTTTCATGTTATCGAATTTTTTTTGCTAAGCTTTAGTAATATATATTTTTCTATATTCCAAGAATAAACATATTGTTAGAATTGGCCAATTCCACACATTCCCTCTCATTGACAAAAAGCATTTTTTCCGATTCACATACAATACCTTTAGCCCCTATGGAGAGAGCTATTTCTAGAGTGTTTATTCCTATTGCGGGGACATCCACACGAAGATCTTGCTGTGGTCGGGACATTTTTATTATAATTGTTCCATCACCAGCTAAATTTCCACCTCTTTTGATACAATTGTCTGTTCCCTCTATTCCCTCCAAAGCTACAACACTTGAATTTTTGCATACCACACATTGTCCTGCATCTACGACACTCAAAGCTTTAGCGGCCTCAAGACCAATTTTTATTGTCTTCAAATCATCTTCTATGGGGGCTAAATTGGTATAGCATTTTTTCTTGACTACAAAATTGTTCATCAAGTAAGTCTGAGGAAGAACTTTTATTTTATTTAGTCTCAAAAAACTTATAATTCCAAAAAGGAGAGTTTCGTCCTTTTTATCTGGAAGTTTTTCCAATAGTTTCTCTCCAATATTGTCTAATTCCATGTCCTTAAAAATTATACTTTTTTCCACTTTTCCTAGCATTATAAGTTTTTTGATATTGTTCTTTAAAAGATATTTTACTATATTTTCTACTTTTCCAATGTTAAACTTGGAATAATTGGGATGTTTTTTGATATCATCTTCTATCTCATCAAAAAATCCCATAGGAAAAAGTTCAAATTTTTTTATATTAGCCTGTGTCAGAAAATAAAGAGGTAGTTTTCCAGTCCCAACAAATATTCCTATTTTTTCCATTATCGAATTATACCTCTTTTACTATTTTTAATAAAATCAACTAAATACATTGTATTCTTATCAGAAGAAAATTCTTTTTCAACTTCCTCCAATGCATCCTTTAGTGGAAGACCATTCCTAAACAAAATGCGATAAACTTTTTTTAGATTGGATATCTCTTCATCAGAAAACCCTCTCCTTCGTAATCCTACACTATTTAGTCCTCTTACCTCTGCTCTATGTCCCTCTGCTAATACAAATGGACATACATCCTGAGCTATTCCACTATGACCACCAATCATTGAGTGAGCACCTATTCTAGAAAATTGATGAACGGGAGTTAATCCTCCAATTATTGCAAAATCTTCCACAGTGACATGTCCTGCCAAGGTAACACTGTTGGCTAAAATGCAGTTATTTCCAACGATAACATCATGCGCTATATGTACATATGCCATTAAAAGGCTGTTATCTCCTATTCTGGTCTCCCATCTATCGTCTGTCCCTCTATGAATAGTGACAAATTCTCTTATTTTATTTTTACTCCCTATTATTGTTTTAGTTGGTTCCCCGTTGTATTTGAGATCTTGAGAAGCTTTTCCTATGGAAACAAAAGAAAAGATCTCGTTTTCCTCGCCAATTTCAGTAATTCCTTCTACGACAACATGAGATTGTAAAATAGTATTTTTTCCAATCTTTACATTTTCCCCTATTATACAATAAGGACCTATTTTAACACCATCTTCTAAGACAGCTCCATTTGCCACTATGGCAGTTTTATCAATATCCAACAAGGTTATTTCCTCCTAGCTGCTTATTTATCTGCTATGCAAAATGTAAATGTAGCTTCACAAACAACGTTTCCATCAACTTTTGCTACACCTCTGGCTTTTACTATTTTCATTTTTATTCTCTCAATTTTAGTTTCGTAGACAATTTGGTCACCAGGTCTCACTGGAGCTTTGAATTTTGCACTTTCTATTCCAGCAAACAGTGGGATTTTACCGGGATAATCTTCCATTACCAAAACACCAAGACATTGGGCCATTCCTTCAACTATAAGGACTCCTGGCATAATTGGATGTCCTGGAAAATGTCCGTTAAAAAAGTCTTCATTTATGGTCACGTTTTTAATTCCTTTAATAGATTTTTCTTCTTTGTTTACCTCTATTATTCTGTCTACTAACAAAAATGGATATCTATGTGGTATTCTCTCCATAATTTGCATTACATCTAGCATTAATCTGTCCTCCTTCAAATTATAAAATTTAAATTGTAAAATTTATCTTTCAAATTTAATATTGATATTCTATCATATTTTATGAAATTTTACTTTATAAATTTTTTAAAATTTTAGCAAACTCAATATCTAAGGCATGTCCCGCCTTTATAGCTATTATATGCCCTTTTATTGGGCGATTTAAAATTTTAAAATCTCCTATTATATCTAAAATTTTGTGTCTTACAAACTCATCTTCGTATCGCAAGCCTTCTGGATTAATAACACCATCTTTTTTAATGACGATGGCATTATCTAAAGTTCCACCCAAAGCCAAATTGTTCTTTTTTAAATGTTCTATTTCATAATCAAAGGCGAATGTTCTGGCGTCTCCGATTTGATTCTTATAATTTTCATAGTTAATTTCAAATTCTATTAATTGAGATTTTAGGAAAGTATGTTCAAATCTAATGGCATAAGTGATTTTGTATCCGTCATATGGCAGAGCCATTATATGCTTATCTCCCTTGGACAAAAAAATAGGTTCTTTTATTTCCAATACTTTCACATTCTTTTCTATTTCTTTTATACCACACATATCGAAGATTTTCAAGAATTCTATGGCACTTCCGTCCCCTATGGGCAATTCATTTCCATCTAACTCCACAAGCAAACTCGTGATTTCCAAAGCAGAAAGGGCTGATAGGAAGTGTTCTATTGTATATACTGCTGCTCCATATTGATTGCGAATATTGGTTCCCCTAGTGAGGTCAAAAGAATTTTCCACATCAAGGATTATTTCATTTTCTCCCTCTTTTAAATCAGTCCTTTTAAATATAATTTCATTTTTATCATGAGGTAATAGTCTCATTTTTATATTTTCCCCTTTATGTAGTCCAATTCCATTATAAAGTATTTCTTTTTTGATACTTTTTCCTTTCATGGTTCCTCCCATTTTTCTAACATTTTGTCAAAAATTTATCTGCCACTACCAGTGCTATTTCTTTTTTTCCATCTACAAATTTTATTTCAACTTTTTTAGAAGTAATATTAGTCACTACCCCAAGTCCAAATTTCTTGTGCATAACTTTTTCTCCCATATTGTATGGGAAATCTTCCACACTTCTGTTTAAATCTTCTGCTGTGATCGCTTTTTTGAAACCAAATAAAGAACTAGATGTTTCTTTTCTAGGAGCAAAAATTTCTTCTGAATTAAAAGATAATTTTTCTTCATTGGAGATTAAAAGTCCTGTGGGAATTTCACCAATGAATCGAGATTTTGTCCTAAAACTCAAATCTCCATAAACAAATCTACTTTTTGCATGAGAGATATATAATTTTTCTTCAGCTCGAGTTATGGCCACATAACAAAGTCTTCTTTCTTCTTCTAAATCGGTGGTGGAGAAATCAGCTTTTTTACCAGGGAAAACTTCATCTTCCATTCCAGTCAAAAATACCACCGGAAACTCCAATCCTTTGGAATTATGTATTGTCATCATTTTCACATAGTCCATGTCTTCGTTGAGATTATCTGTTGCACTTACTAGAGAAATATTTTCCAAGTAATCCCTTAAGGTCATACCATCAGCCATATTTTCAAGCTCTATTATTGAATTCTCTAATTCTTCTATATTCTCTAACCTTCCCTCATAGTCCTCATAAGCATTTTTCAGATAATCTTCGTATCCAATGGAAGTTATTAAATGATCAAAAATCTGTGAAACAGAAGAATACTCTGTCATTTCTATAAGTCCAGTGAGGACTTTATGAAGACCTTTCAATTGATCTAAAATTGCACCAGAAAAACCAATGTTTTCGCATTCTTTTATTCCTTCAAATAAAGAAATTCCCTTTTCTTCGCAATAATTATTGATTTTATCTAATGTTTTAGCACCTATTTTACGCTTAGGGATATTAATAATCCTAGTAAGATTGACATTATCTTGAATGTTATTGACCACTGATAAATAAGCCAAAATATCTTTTATTTCTGCTCTTTGATAGAATTGCATTCCACCAAAGACCTTATAAGGAATATTATTTTTCAAAAATCCCTCTTCAAATAGTCTTGATTGAGCATTGGTTCTATACAAAATAGTAAAATTCTTATATTTTTTTCCTTGAGTTTTTTCCTTTTGGATTTCTTCCAAAATTATACTTGCTTCCTCTCTTCCATCATTACAAGCAAGCAAGGAAATCATTTCTCCCTTTGCTTTTCTAGTCCATAATTTTTTATCTTTGGAAGTTTTGTTATTTTTTATTACATTATTAGCTGCATCCAAAATCACTGAGGTAGATCTATAATTTTCTTCTAATTTTACTATTAGAGCATCTTTATAACCCTTCTCAAAGGACAAAATATTTTGGATGTCAGCACCCCTAAATCCGTATATGCTTTGATTTTCGTCTCCAACTACACAGATATTTTTGTATTTATTTGCAATGGAAGAGATTATGTTGTACTGAATTTTGTTTGTATCTTGATATTCGTCAACCATAATATATTTAAATTTTTCTTGAATTTTTGTCAATATTTCTGGAATTTTTAAGAGTTTCTCTGTGTTTACAATAATATCAGAAAAATCCATAGCATTATTGGACTTTAGGATTTTATTATATTTTTCATAGACTTCTCCAATTATTTTTTCGTTTGTACTGAATTGATTGACTCCACTGATAAATTCCTCTGGAGAAGTTCCATCTTCTTTTATTTTTGAAATGGCAGAGACAATGTATTTATCTGTTACAGTTTTTTGTATTCCAGCCATGTTTTTAGTTATGTTTTTGACTATTCTTTTTTGATCATCAGTATCGTAAATAGTAAAATTGGGATTATATCCTAACCTGTCCCCATAAATTCGCAGTAATCTTAATCCAAAGGAGTGAAAGGTAGATATCATTGCCCTATTAGCATCTTCTCCTATTAAATCCAATACTCTATCTTTCATCTCTTTGGCTGCTTTGTTGGTAAAAGTAACAGCTAAAATATTGTATGGGGAAATTCCTACTTCTTTTATCATATGAGCAATCCGGTAGGTAATAGTTCTTGTTTTGCCAGAACCAGCTCCAGCCAATATTAATAATGCTCCATTAACTTTCCCAGCAGCTTGTCTCTGCTTATCATTTAATTTGTCCAAAAGACCCATTTTTTAACTCCCTAATCTTTAATTTGATTCTCAAAATTATAAGATATTTCAAAAATTTTATAATGAAAAGGGAAGAAGCCACCTTCCTCCCAAATATTTGCATAATTTCTTAGGCCACAAAGACCAAAAATATTACACCCATAACCATACCTTAGTGCTGCTCCCTTCCAGGCCTGACACGGTTCAATAGTATTATGCTATAAAATCTCAATCTTTGTGACGGTCCCTATTATATCAATATTTAAAGATTTAGTCAATATGTAAATATTAATATTGACTATTTTCATTAGAAAATACCTTTACTTACTAGTCCAATCTTTCCAAAAACCTATCTAAAACCCCTTTTTTATCATTTGTTCTTATTTTATCTAAGACCTCGTTCATTTTTTCAATATCTTTGGATTTCAAATCCAATATTTCTTCGAATTTCATCCTACTGGAGTTTTTGTCTTCTTCTATTAGCCTATTATAGGATTCCATCTTCTCTCTGGAAAAATCCCCAAGTTTTTTTAAAATTTCTTTCTCAAGCCTGTTATCATTTGATTCCAATTGCTCCAAAATTCTCTGTCCAAGATCGGTTATTACTTCTATCTTTCTGATGGTGGAATCATAAGAGTATTGAGCATTATCAATACTTATTTCCTCTACAAGAGACAAAAATGTTTCATCTAGCAAAAATAAATCTAATTTTAATTTACTGTTGAGCACTTCTGGAGCTAATCTCATATTGTGTACATCTCCAGTTCCTGTTATGTATATGTTCTCATTAGTTAAGATGATGCTGGCGTTTAGTCCAAAGGAGCTCTCGTTCATATAGTTTTGTGCACTATCAAAATTATTCAATTTTCCATTGGGAATGTTCACAAAAATATGTCCAGATAAGTCATTAATATTGAATTGGCCATCAATTACTCCATTATTTAGAGATGCAACAGTTGCACTTCTTTCTCCAGGAGCTTCTATTGCAACCAATCTAAAGATAACATTATCTAAATCTTCATGAAACTTATTGGATATTCCACTTATCTCCCCATTAAAATCCATTCCATAGGCATTTAATGTTAATAATAGGCTTTTTATGTCAAATTTCCAATTATTTTTTGTTGATGACTCATCAGCCTTTAAGTATTTTAATTTGAGAATGAAATTTTCATAGACTAAAACACCTTGATTGATTTGAGGTTCATACTCTAAATTTAGATATTCGTTCAACAATAAATCGAAATTTTTAATTCCACCCTTTCTAAGAGATATATAAGATTCGAAGGCATCATTGACAGATTTTTCAAAATTAAAATCATAGTCTTTTAATAGGCTGTCCGCTTTAACTCTTTCTTTTTGGAAAGAATCTGCTAGATTTCTTATGGAACTTTTCATTTGATGCAAGTCATCAGTATTTTTCTCAAAAAGAACGAAGGGATTTCCACTATTTAATATTTCCACAATATTTTTTTGGGCTTCCTCAAATTCTTGACTTCCAACTATTTGGTCTAGGCCTTTTTTGACTTCTTCCTCATTCAACTTCAGCATTTCATTGACTAACCCATATTGGATGGACAATAAATCATCTAATTGGTCATTGATTAATGTTTTAATATTTGGTTGGAGGTTGTCAACTGGGACTAAATTATTATTTACAGGTTCTGATATTTGTGCTGCTTCTCCAGTTGTATCAGGATTTATATTATTTATAAATTTGGCTCCGAATACAGAAGCATTGGTTATTTCTATCTCTTTGGCAGAAAGGGACAATAAATAATCAATTCTAATATTCTCTATTGAGGCAAGAACTGTGTTTTCATCATTATTATCCAAAATATTTATATTGCTTATTTCCACCAATCTTTTAAAAGGGTTAAAATTCACCTCTTCAATGATTATGTTTTTATTTATAATTTTACTCGTTTCACTTGCTATATAGTATTTTAATACCATGTTTCTGGCAAAATATCCGCCACAAACTAAAAAAATTGCAAGTAAGAAAATTGATAATATTATTTTTTTTATCATAGTAAATCTTTTCTCCTCAAAATTCTAACAAAATATTTTAAATGAAATTATCTTCTTTCCTTTTCTATTTACACCTAAATCCTTGCTTAAAGAAAACTTTCCCAGTTTTCTTATGGTTATGGTATCTTCTATTTTCAATAAAAAATTTTTTTCTTTTACCACTAAATAATTTACTAAAATGTCTCCGTTTTCAATTTTCTCCACTGCTTTATTTCGAGAGATATTTCCAAAAGTTGATATTATTGCATCCAATCGCATGGATGTAATAGACTCCACTTTCTCTTCAAATTCTACATCAGGAACATCAAAGGATTGTATTTCTGTTATTTCGCTAGGGTTTTTCCCTATCTTCCCTATGTTATTCATTAGAAAGTCAAAAATACTACTATTTATTATACCATAACAGCTGCCATTTTTCACTATTAAATCTCCCACAAGCTCTCTTTTTATTCCAAGTGATATGATACTCCCTAGATAATCCTTATGTTCTAAGTCTCTAAATTTTGATTTGTTTTTTATGTTAAAATATTTCACTGGAAATTTTATTGTTTCTCTTTGACTTTCATCAAAGTAAAAACAAATCATTTTCTTTTCACTGTCAAGATTAATGCCTAAAAATTGGTGTTTTACTCCTAAATCCATGTGGCTTAGTGCATTCCATATTATTGGAGGGTAGAAATAATTGCTATATATAGGAAGCTCTATTTCTTTGCATAACTGGATGGTCTCATATATGGATGCCAATAAAAATTCATCAATTTCACAATAAGAGTTAAACCTTTGATAAAAACTTTTTCTATTCATAAAATTCTCCTCGCTAATTCCTCTTTTTATAATTTTATCAAATTAAAGAATATATATCAAACATAAATATTAAATAGAATTATAAGGATTAATTATGTAAAAACCAATAAACTAATATATGAGACCATTTTTTAAAATGGTTTTATTGTAGTTGTAAAAATTTTTCTTGATTAAATTATAACATTTTATTAGAATATATTTGAGAATATTTTATGTTTTTCAGTAGAAAAGTAAAATACTTATCTTGATAAATTTGTTCCTTTATGGAAAATGGCACTGATTACTAAAGATATAAAGAATATGCTAAATTGAAGGGGATATTTAACCATGATAATCTATAAAAAAGGAGACTAGCAGCTAAATATAGCTATCTCTTATATTGGAGATGTGACGAATTTCTTAGGGAAATATTTATAAAATATATGAATAAAAGACGTATAATAACTTCAAATAATGTTCTTTTAAGAGACGTTTTTTTCTATAATCAACACTTTTAGCTTTCTAAAATAGAAAAAATTAAAAAAAATTGATTTTTTTGAATGATGGCTTTATAATTTAAACTTAAGTGATTATGATAGAGAAGAAAAAATTAGTGTAAATTTCAGGAGGTAGTGTATGTGTGGATTTCTGGTAGTAGAAAATGAAAAGCTTGTATGTGATAGTTTCATAATATCATTAAATAAAATATTTCATAGAGGACCTGATAATCAGAATATTCATACTAATAGTAATATTTCCTGGGGATTCAATAGATTGTCAATTATGGATTTGTCTACAAATGGAAATCAACCTTTTGTATATAACAATTGCATAGTAGTATGCAATGGAGAAATTTATAATTATCCTAGCTTAAAAAAGAATCTTGAAAAGACGTATGAATTTACTTCTGGAAGTGATTGTGAAGTATTAATACCTCTTTATTTAAAATACGGAATAGAGTATACCTGTAAATTTTTAGATGCAGAATTTGCCATGGTGTTATATGATGGAAACACTAATAATTTGATGGCCGCAAGAGATCCTATGGGAATCAGACCGATGTTTTATGGATATATTAAAGGAACTAAAGAAATTTGTTTTGCCAGCGAAGCAAAAGGACTCGTGGATATCTGTGAGAATGTAATGCCTTTTCCCCCTGGTCACTTTTATAGTGAGGGAAAATTTGTTTGTTACAACGATTTATCTCAAGTTAATTTCATCTGTGAAGACTCATTGGAAGATATAGGGAAAAATATTAAAGAAAAATTGGAAACAGCTGTAGAAAAAAGACTTCAGTCTGATGTCCCTATTGGTTATCTTTTAAGTGGGGGATTGGATTCTTCTCTAGTCTGTGCCATTGCAAGTAAACTACATAAAGAACCATTAAAGACTTTTGCTGTGGGAATGGATAAAGATCCCATAGATTTAAAATATGCCAAAGAAGTTGCTGATTACATAGGGAGTGACCACACTGAAGTTATTATGACTAAAGAAGATGTCTTAAACAGTCTAAAAGAAGTAATTTATCAACTGGAAACATGGGATATTACCACAATACGGGCAAGCATAGGAATGTACTTGTTATGCAAATATATACATGAGAACACAAATTTGAAAGTAATTATGACTGGAGAAGTAAGTGACGAAATATTTGGATATAAATATACAGATTTTGCACCTTCTCCTAGTGAGTTTCAAAAAGAATCTCAAAAAAGAGTCAGAGAATTATACATGTATGATGTATTACGAGCGGATAGATGCATTTCTGCCCATGCACTAGAGGGGAGGGTTCCGTTTGCTGACATAGATTTTGTCAGATATATAATGTCCCTTGACCCTGCAAAAAAAATGAATACATATGATAAGGGAAAATATTTGTTAAGATATGCGTTTAAAGACAGCGGATATCTGCCAGAAGATATATTGTATAGAGAAAAAGCTGCTTTTTCAGATGCTGTTGGACATTCTATGGTAGATTACTTGAAAGAATATGCAGCATCATTATACACAGAAGAGGATGTAGAGAAGGCTCAAGAAAAATATCCGTATTGTCCGCCTTTCACAAAAGAAGCCTTATTATATAGAGAAATATTTGAAGAGTTTTACCCTAATCAAAGTAAATGGATAAAGAATTTTTGGATGCCGAACAAATTGTGGGAGGGTTGTGATGTAGATGACCCCAGTGCACGGGTGTTAGCCAATTATGGGAAGAGCGGTAATTAAATCTCCTTTGAATAAACTCATATGGGAACAATTTCAATACTATTTGCATAAATTTTTAATTATTATAAGTATCGTCATAAGTAGAGGAATCCTGCATTTACAAAAAATATTATTTTAAATTTTTGTTAATTAAAAATATTTTTCAATTTTAAAGCATGGAATTTTGAAATATGAAAAATATTTTCGAAAAAATATTTTAATTTTTTTAGGAGGTCGTTTTATGAAAACTATGCTGGAAGTATTTGGGATTGATTATTTTTCTGAGAGTGAATTAAAGAGTAGAATTCCAAGCGGGGTTTTTAAGAAATTTAAGGCTGCTCAATTGGGAAAAGAAGAATTGTCTCACGATGTGGCAGATGTAATTGCCAACGCGGTGAAAACTTGGGCTACGGAAAAAGGTGCAACTCACTTTACTCATTGGTTTCAACCATTGACTGATTTGACTGCTGAAAAGCATGAGTCCTTTGTAACAGTTGGTAAAGATGGAACAATGATATCTCAATTTTCAGGAAAGGAGATAATTAAGGGAGAGGCGGATACTTCATCCTTTCCAAGTGGTGGATTACGTGCTACTTTTGAAGCAAGAGGCTATACAGCTTGGGATCTAAGTTCTCCAATGTTTTTAAGAGGAGAAGGAATGTCCAAATCTCTTTATATTCCCACAGCTTATGTAGGTTATAATGGAGAAGCATTGGATAAAAAGGTTCCACTAATAAGGTCCATTAGAGCAATAAGCGAGCAGGCTCTGCGTATCCAAAAGATAACAGGAGATGAAGAAACGACTTCGATAAACGTTACCTTAGGAGTAGAGCAAGAATATTTTCTTGTGGATAAAAAGTTTTGGGATAAAAGATTGGACTTAGCTCTAGCTGGAAGGACTTTATTTGGAAATTTGCCCCCGAAGGGTCAAGAGTTGAATGACCATTATTACGGAACAATAAAAGAAAGAGTGCAAAAATTTATGGCTGAAGTAGATGCTGAGCTTTGGAAAGTTGGTGTTATTGCCAAGACAAAACATAATGAAGTGGCACCAAACCAATTTGAAATTGCACTGATGTTTGCCTCTGCAAATGTAGCGGCAGATCAAAATCATATAACAATGGATACGATAAAAAAAGTTGCCATAAGGCATGGATTGGCGGCATTATTGCATGAAAAACCATTTAAAGATGTAAATGGTTCTGGAAAGCATTGTAACTGGTCCCTAGCTACTAGTGGTGGAACCAATTTACTGGATCCTGAGACATTAACAAAAGATAATTTTAGATTTTTATTATATACAATGGCAATAATAGAAGGAATATCAAAATATGCTGATGTTTTGAGATGTACCACTGCCACTCCAGGAAATGATCACAGATTGGGGGGACACGAGGCTCCTCCAGCAGTAATTTCTGTATTCTTAGGAGATGAACTAGAAAAATTATTCATTGATATAGAAAAATTAACATTTGAAAAATCTCAAAACACAATAGATTTAGGGCCACAAATATCAAAAATTTCAAGAGATTTTTCAGACAGAAACAGAACATCTCCATTTGCGTTTACAGGAAATAAATTTGAATTTAGAATGCCAGGATCAAGTGCATCTGTAGCTACTCCAATGTTTGCTCTAAATACAATTGTTGCTGATATTCTGGCAGACTATGCAGATGTATTGGAAAAATCTTCAAAGGGAGATATTAATCTAGCTATTATAGAATTAGTTAAAGAAAGATACAAATCACATAAAGATGTAATTTTCAATGGTAATGGTTATGAAGATTCTTGGCTTGTTGAAGCAGAAAAAAGAAAGCTCTCTAATCTAAGAAATACAGTGGAAGCCTTACCAGTTTTCATAAAAAAAGAAAATATCAGTTTATTTGAAAAGCATGGAGTTCTTACAGAAAGTGAAATGAAGGCAAGATATCTTGTATATGTTGAGAGATATAACAAACAATCACATATAGAAATGTCTACTGCAGTAAGAATGGTAAGAAATGACGTCTATCCAAGTGTAGCAAAATATGTGACTTCCATATCTCAAATGATTTCTTCAGTTACAGGTGTATTAGGTGGGGAAAGTGTACAATATGATAAAGAACATTTGGAAAAGGTTGTTAAATTAAAAAGTAAATTAAAAGAAACTATTACAGCTCTAAATAGTGGGCTAGACACTGTTTTAACATTGGATGAAGAGTCAATGGAAATGTCGTTATATTATAGAGATAAGTTATTCCCTATATTGGATGAGATGAGAGAAATAGTAGATTCTTTAGAATTACTGGTAGATGGAAATCTTTGGTCTATTCCAACATACTATGATTTGTTATTTAACTTATAATAATTATATTTGATGATAAAAAATTAATTATATAGGCAGAGGATTAAAGGTGTTTAAGATACACCTTTTTTTCTTTTGAGATATACGAGAAAGAGTGAATACATTAAATTTGTTTCGCAGAGACCTTTGTTGATGTAATTTATCTTGCAATTAACTAAATAAATTCTTGCTATAATATTGATTTAATGATATAATGTAGGAAATTTTTAGAATTAAATGATAGCATTATAATTATTTGATATATAGATTGTTTTATTATAAACGGAGGAAAATAGTGAAAAAGGCATCAATACTAACTTATGGATGTCAAATGAATGTTAATGAAAGTGCCAAAATAAAAAAAATGCTAGAAAACATTAACTATGACATAACGGAAGATATATATGAAGCAGACATTGTAATACTTAATACTTGCACAGTTCGTGAGGGTGCAGCAACTCAAATATATGGAAAAATTGGAGAATTGAAAAATATAAAGAGCAAAAGAGAATTAATAATAGGTATTACTGGTTGTTTTGCTCAAGAAATGGGAGAAAATTTAATAAAGAAATTTCCTATAATTGATATTGTCATGGGAAATCAAAATATTGGAAAGATACCTTATGCCATTGAAAATATTGAATTGAAAAAAGAAAAAGCTCTGGTTTTTATTGATAATGAAAGTGATTTACCTGATTATGTTGAGGCAGATTTTGGAAACGACAAGGGAGCATCTATAGCAATTACTTATGGGTGCAACAATTTTTGCACATATTGTATAGTTCCTTATGTGAGAGGAAGGGAGCGCTCAGTAGCAATTGAGGATATAGTAGAACAAGCCCAAAAATATATAGATCAAGGTTATAAGGAAATCACTCTGCTTGGACAAAATGTTAACTCCTATGGAAATGATTTTGAAAATTCTGATAACTTTTCCAAGCTCTTGAGAAAAATCTGTGAGATTGATGGAGATTTTGTGGTAAAATTCATCTCTCCACATCCAAGAGACTTTACAGATGAACTAATAGAAGTAATTAGGGATAATCCAAAAATATCTCGCTCCTTGCATTTACCATTACAAGCAGGTTCTAGCAAAACATTAAAGCTCATGAATAGAGGGTATACTAAAGAGGAATATATAACACTGGCAAAGAAAATAAAGGATAAAATAAATGGAGTCTCTCTCACCACAGATATTATAGTTGGATTTCCTCAGGAGACAGAAGAAGATTTTTTGGATACTTTGGATGTTGTGGCAAAAATTAGTTTTGAAATTTCCTTTATGTTTATGTATTCCATGAGAAGTGGAACTAAAGCAGCACTAATGGAGGGACAAATTTCTGAAGATATAAAAAAAGAAAGACTCAAAAGATTGATGGATCTACAAAATCAATGTACTCTAAACATTAGTAAAACATATTTGGGGAAAGTGGAAAAAATATTGGTAGAAGGAGAGAGTAGAAAAAATAAAGAGATGCTCACTGGACGGACTTCTACCAACAAAATAGTTTTATTTAAAGGTGAAAAAACTTTAAAAGGTTCTTTTGTTAATGTTAAAATCAATCATTGCAACACTTGGACTCTTTATGGAGAAATAATTTAAAAAATATTTAAACTTAATTCAAAGAATTGCTGTCTAAGTATGAAAGAGTAATTTCGTTTTTTAATAATATGAGGTAATGATGGAAAAACTTGAACAATTCTTAACGAAGGAATTAATGGAGATAGGGAAGGGACTTGGGGTTCATTTCAAAACTATTACAAAAAAATCTCAAATAATCAAGTTAATAGGTGAATATTTGGAAGATAATGAATGCGTTGATTTAGCTTGGGGCAATTTAGAAGTGTTACCTGATGGCTACGGATTTTTGAGAAAAACTTCTGTTGAGAAAGACATTTATGTTTCTGCATCTCAAATAAGAAAATTTAAATTGAGAACAGAAGATTTGATTGTGGGTGAAGTCAGAAAACCCAATGAGGACGAAAAAAATTATGCCTTAAAAAAAGTGCTTTTAGTTAATAATGGAACTCTGGAGGCAGCTGAAGCCAGGATACCCTTTGAAGATCTCAAACCTTCCTATCCAACAGAGCAATTTAAGTTGGAGACAAGTTCGAAGGATTTATCAGGAAGAATTATAGATTTGATGGCTCCCATAGGAAAAGGTCAAAGAGGTCTTATCATAGCTCCACCTAAGGCTGGAAAGACCATGTTGATTGTTAGCATTGCCAATTCATTGATAAAAAATAATGAAGATGCAGAAGTATGGATTTTGTTAATAGATGAAAGACCTGAAGAGGTAACAGATATTACAGAAAATGTAGATGGAGCGCAAGTATTTGCCTCTACCTTTGACGAGGATCCAAGAAATCACATAAAAGTAACAGAAAGTGTCTTAGAAAAAGCCAAAAGAAAGGTTGAAAATGGAGAAGATGTAATTATACTTATGGATTCGTTGACCAGACTTGCAAGGGCTTACAATATAGTGATTCCTTCAAGTGGTAAGTTGATTTCTGGAGGGATTGATCCTACAGCATTATATTATCCCAAGAATTTTTTTGGAACAGCAAGAAATATAATTGATGGTGGAAGTCTCACTATAATAGCCACTGTTCTTGTGGACACAGGAAGTAAGATGGATGACATTATTTATGAAGAATTTAAATCAACTGGAAATTGTGATATTTATTTAGAACGTAACTTAGCAGAATTACGTATATTTCCAGCGATAGATATACAAAAATCAGGTACTCGGAAAGAAGAATTGTTGATTAACAACAAAAAACTTGGTATAATATGGGAGATAAGAAGATTTTTATCTCAATACGATAAAGCAACTGCTGCAAAACGACTGATAGATGGCATATTAAAAAGTCAAGACAACACAAAACTATTAGAATCATATGAAAGAGGAGACGACAAAAGACATGGGTAATTATTTATATCGACAAACTCCAAAGAAGAACAGGGGTGAAAAAAATTCTGTAAATGAAACAGGGATAAGTAAAATGCACTTTTGTATTGGGTTTTTAGGTATAATGCTTTTAGCTATTAATATCTTTAGTCAAAAGAAGGTGTCAAAAAAAGAAATTGCAGATTTGGACCAGTTTTCAGAATATTATGGAAAGTCTTATGAAGAAAATGGTGGTATTGAGATTTCAGATGATCTCTTTTATACTTTCAAGAGAACCTATGATTTCAAGAAAAATTTAGTCGAAGAAACAGATGAAAATAGTTTGGCCTCTTCTGAGGATGTTCCAGTACTTGGAGATGAGTCAGTGGTTGTTGCAGTCAATGATGCCAGTCCAGAAATTAAAGTAATTGAGTATACAGTGATGAAAAATGATACATATGAGAGTATTGCTAAAGCTCATAATACAAAAGCTGAATATATTAAGGTGATGAATAAAAAAGGGGACTCCAATGTGTTGAAAGAAGGAGAAAAATTGACAGTCATCACAGAGAATGCTTTTGCGCATAAAATTGTTTCTGGAGATAATTTGGGTAAGATTGCTACAAGGTATAGAGTGAGCAGACTTGATATAGAAAAAATAAATAATGTTGATCCCAGAAGACTTAGATTAGGAAGTACGATTTATGTGCAGGAACCGAATTTATCTCAAGTGGCTATAAATGCTCAAAAAGAGAGGGAAAGAAATGATCTTAGAAGTCCAAGAAATCCTGGAAAAAAAGCTCCAGCTAGAGTAGAACCTCAAGTTGTAGATTCTGGTGGTGGCAGTGGCAGTGGTGGATTTAGATACCCAGTTGCTACAAGGCAAGTAAGTAGTAAATATGGAAATCGATTTCACCCAGTGCTAAAAAGATACATTATGCATACTGGGATAGATTTGGCAGCTAGGTATGTTCCTTTGACAGCGGCGAAAGAAGGGACAGTAAGTTTTGCTGGTACTATGGGGGGATATGGTAAAATAATAATAATAAAACATTCAGATGGCTATGAGAGTAGATATGCTCACTTGCAGACAATCAGTGTAGCAAAAGGAGCAGTAGTTAAAGCAGGTCAAAATATAGGAGTTACTGGAAGAACAGGTAGAGTTACAGGACCCCACTTGCATTTTGAAATTAGAAAAAATGGAAATCACAGAAATCCAATGAATTATTTGAAATAAATAAATGGGTGGGGGAGTTATCTCTCACCTTTATAATATTTAGGGGTGGAGGATGACAAAAGAAATAAAAATAGGAAATTTGGTGATCGGTGGAAATAATCCTATAATAATTCAATCAATGACAAATACGCCTACTTACGATTCCATTAAGACCATTGACCAAATAAAAAAATTGACCCAAGAAGGTTGTCAATTGGTCAGAGTAACTGTAAATACGGAGGAAGCTGCTGAACAAATTCCAGTGTTAAAAAAAGAAATATCAATACCACTGGTGGCAGATATACATTTTGATTATAAATTAGCTTTATTAGCCATAAAAAATGGAATAGATAAATTGCGAATTAATCCAGGAAATATTGGAGGAAATGAAAAAATTCGGGAAGTCGTAAAAGCTGCTAAGGACATGGGAATACCCATAAGAATTGGAGTCAATGGTGGTTCTTTGGAAAAAAAGATATTAGAAAAATATGGACATGTGACTTCGGAAGCTCTAGTAGATAGTGCCATGTATCATGTAGAACTCTTGGAAAAAAATAATTTTGATGATATTATTATCTCTCTAAAATCCAGCAACATCAAAACTATGGTTGAAGCCTATAAAAATATCCATAAGAAAGTGAATTATCCGCTACATTTGGGAGTTACAGAGGCAGGAACTTATTTTCAAGGAAGTATAAAATCAGCCATTGGAATAGGAAGTTTGTTGCTAGAGGGAATAGGATCTACCATAAGAGTATCTTTAACAGAAGATCCTGTAGAAGAGATCAAAGTTGCAAAGGAAATATTAAAAGTCTTGGGTCTTAGAGATGCAGGAGTTGAAATAATATCTTGCCCTACTTGTGGACGTACTGAAATAGATTTAATTAATCTTGCCAAAAAAGTAGAAAAAGAATTTGAAAATGATAATAGAAAAATAAAAATAGCAGTCATGGGGTGCGTAGTTAATGGACCAGGAGAAGCTAAAGAAGCCGATTATGGTGTAGCAGGAGGCAATGGAATAGGAGTTTTATTCCAAAGGGGTAAAATAGTAAAAAAAGTCAAAGAAGAGGAAATTTTGATAGAATTAAAAATGCTGATTAATGCTGATTAATTAAAGTTAGTGGAGGCGTCTCATGAAAAAAATATTAAAAATTATCTTATTAATGATTATATCCATAGGCTTCTATAGTTGTTCTTCTGTATCAGAAAGGGATATCTCCACAGTAAGGTTGACCGAAAGTAAAAAACGACTTGTAGTTAATTATGATAGTAAAAATATTTCCAATGTTAGAATTGGTGGAACAAGATTGGAGTCAGGTGTTCCATATTATTTGGATGCAGGAAACTATTTTATATCTTACACCAATAATTTAATTATATCAGGGACCATAGAATATAGCAGAAATGGAAGAGGTATGCGAAATAATGATATCAACAATGAAGATGCTATTCGTGTAGTATTGGATGCTGATAAAGTAGTAGACATAAAAGGACATAGATATGAAATAAATGTGATGGCTGGAAAAAGTTTTTAAACTTTTTAAGATAGGAAGTCGTCTAAATTCATAAGATATCATTTGTGAGGAAATATTAAAATGGACTTTGATGCTATATATGAGCAGTATTTTGATAAAATTTATTATAAAGTATTAAGTATTGTGAAGAATCCTGGAGATGCAGAAGATATAGCTCAAGAGACGTTTATGAGTGTTTTTAAAAATCTCAGCAAATTCAGAGAAGAGAGTAACATTTTTACATGGATTTATAGAATAGCAATGAATAAAATGAATGATTTTTATAGGAAGAAAAAAATAGTACTAGAATTAAATGAAGATATACTATCATTGGATGATGATTTCTCTGCGGAAACATCAGTATTATTGAAAGAGAAGTTAAAAAACCTCAGTAAACTTGAACGAGAAATTGTCATAATGAAAGACATCTATGGATATAAGCTAAAAGAGATTGCTGAAATAAAGGAGATGAATATATCCACTGTTAAGTCAATATATTATAAAGCTATTAAGGACATGGGAGGTAACTAAATGTCACCAAAGGAAAGAGTAAGAGGAAATATATATAAGGAGCTTTTCAATAGCGAAAAGAGCAAAAATAAAAAGATGGCTTTTGCATCCTTGAGTTTATTTGTTGTAGGTTTGTTTAGTGGATCCGCCTATCAATCAATGAAAGAAATAAATGCACCAACAAATACCATAACTGCTTTTATTCCCAGAGGAACAGAAAACGCCAGGTCAATCAAGACTAAATTAACTTCAGAATTATTAGATCAATTACCTCAAATAACTCTTGAAGGAAATAGGGAATTCACAAGAAGTATTACTGAGATAACAGAACAAAATATTACAATAGATCATATTCTTAATGATAATGTTTTTGAAGTACCTAGAAGTGAAATAAATACAGATAAATTATTTGGTTTGGATGATGTACAGATATAGTTGGAGGACAAAATGAAAAAGTTTAAGTTTATTATTTTCTTCTTAGTGGTCTCTGGTTCTTTGATGGCAAATGGTGCCTTGGGAATTGTGGCAGATGAGGATTTAATTAAAGTTGGTGTCTCTCAAGAAAATATCAACAAAGCCAAAGAAGTTATTGAAAATGTAGGAACACGTTATAAACTTCTTCTTTTGGAGAAAAAGCAGACTGAATTGGAGGTAAATAAGTATATGCTTTCAGATTCAAGGGAATATATTGATGAAATTGAGAAATTATTTGATAAATTAGGCGAAATAGAAGCAAGCATACTTAAGGATAGATTTAGAAGTCAAATAGAAATTAGAGTGTATATAACTCAAGAACAATACATAAGAGCAAGAGAGAACGCATTTATGCGTATAAGTGAAACGGGAAATTAATTTTATTTAAGGACTGTATAGTCCTTTTTTATATTTTTTATAAAAATGATTGCAAGTTATAATAGTAAATCTTTTGATTTCTTGATTTTTATTGTAATCTAATGTATAATAAATAAGTAAAAATTTAAATATAATTTAAAAATTTATATTATATAAATTTTATATAATATACTATAAATATAATGAAACAAGGGGTTGGATATTTTGTTTGGTAAATTGGAAGAAGTGGTAAAAAAATACGAGGAGCTTAATCAGACGCTGTCTTCGAGTGAGATAGTGTCGAACCCTACTTTGATGATAGAATGCAACAAAGCTTTAAGAGAAATAGAGTCTTTGGTAGAAAAATACAAAGAGTTTAAAGGAAAAAATGAAGATTTGGAATTTATAAAAGAAAGTTTAAAAAATGAAAAAAATTCCGAAATGCGTGAAATGATGCAAGAAGAGTTGAAAGAATTGGAAGAAATTATGCCAAAGTTAGAAGAAGAGCTCAAAATTTTACTACTACCTAAGGATGAGAATGATGATAAAAATGTTATAGTAGAAATTCGTGGAGGTGCTGGTGGAGATGAGGCAGCACTATTTGCGGGAAACTTATTTAGAATGTATACTAGATATGCTGAACGAAGAAAATGGAAAGTAGAAATCATAGAAAAACAAGAAATGGGAATAGGTGGAATAAAAGAAGTGGTCTTTAGTATTGCTGGACTTGGGGCTTATTCTAGATTGAAGTTTGAGTCGGGAGTTCATAGAGTGCAAAGGGTACCGGAGACAGAATCTCAAGGGAGAGTTCATACTTCTACAGCTACTGTTGCAGTCTTACCAGAAGTTGAAGATGTGAAGGAAGTCACTATAGATACTAAGGATTTAAAAATTGATACATACAGGGCAGGTGGAGCAGGTGGTCAACACGTAAATATGACTGATTCAGCTGTTAGAATTACTCATTTGCCTACAGGGATTATTGTCCAGTGTCAGGATGAGAGATCCCAACTTAAAAACAGAGAAAAGGCAATGAAGCATTTGGCATCTAAGCTATATGAAATGGAATGTGAAAAACAGAGACAGCAAGTGGAGGGAGAAAGAAAATTACAAGTGGGAACTGGGGATAGGTCTGAAAAAATTCGTACTTATAATTATCCCCAGGGACGTATTACTGATCATAGAATAAAATATACAGTGTATCAATTGGACGCCTTTTTAGATGGGGATCTTAATGAAATGATAGATGCACTTAACACTTTTAATCAAGCGGAAATGCTTGCTAGCCAGGATAGCAACGAATAATTTTTAAGGATTAGTGAATATGAATCTTTTAGAAATATTGAATTTTTCAAAGGAGTATTTGGAAAAACATTCCATAGAAAAGCCTCGTTTGGAAAGCGAAAAAATATTATCTCATGTACTAAAAATTGATAGAATAGGGTTGTATGCCTATTTTGATAGAGAATTGTCTGAAAATGAAAGAAATAAAATAAAAGATTTCCTAAAGACAGTTGCACAGAAAAAAAAATCTTTTGATTTGTTGAGAGAAGAAGTGGAAGACAAAAATTTTTGGGAGGAAAATTACCAAATGCTTGAAAAAGGTGTGGAATATTTAAGCAAACATGGTGTTTCTAATCCCAAACTAGACACTGAATATATATTTTCCCATGTATTAAAAATAAATAGGCTAATGTTATCTATGAATTTGAATAAAGAAATTAATATAGAAGACAAAAATTTGATACGCTCTATGCTAGTAGAAAGAGGAAAAAAACGCAGGCCACTTCAATATATATTAGGAGAATGGGAATTCTATGGATACCCTTTTAGCCTAGATGAGCGAGTGCTCATCCCAAGAAGTGATACTGAAATTTTGGTGGAGCAATGTAAATATATCCTCTCAGAAATGGAAAGTGGCAGCGTTTTGGATATTGGCTGTGGAAGTGGAGCTATTTCCATATCATTGGGAAAAGAACTTCCAAAGTTTCAAATATTAGGGGTAGATATAAGTGATGGTGCACTGGAAGTGTCAGAGAGCAATAAAGAACTCAATAAAGTAAATAATGTTACTTTTAAAAAATCAAATGTTTTTTCAGAATTGAAAAATAGTAAATTTAATATGATAATTTCTAATCCTCCCTATATATCCATTGACGAATATGAAAATCTTATGATTGAAGTAAAGGAACATGAACCTAGACTTGCTCTAACTGATGAAGGTGTTGGTCTTGGCTTTTATGAAAATATATCCAGAGAGGCAGGAGAATATTTGGAACATGGGGGATACTTGGCCTTTGAGATTGGACATAATCAAATGAAAGATGTGAGAGAAATTATGGAAAAAAATAAATTTATTATTTGTTTTACTGGAAAGGATTATGGAGGAAATGATAGAGTAATAATTGGAAAAAAAAGTGGTGATTGAGATTGTCTACAAAATTAATTGATTATGATTATAATTTACCTGAAGAATTGATAGGGCAGCATCCTATGGAACCCAGAGATCACTCAAAGCTAATGGTTGTCAATAGAGGAAAAAAAGAAATTTATCATAAATATTTTTATGATATAATTAGTCATTTGAATTCGGGAGATATTTTAGTAAGAAATTCTACCAAAGTAATACCAGCAAGATTATATGGAAGGAAAGAAAATAATGTAATAATTGAATTATTGCTATTAAAAAGAATAAATATAGACACATGGGAATCCTTAATCAAACCAGGAAAAAAGCTAAAACTAGGTCAAAAGGTTTTTATAGGAAATAATGAAGAACTAATTGGTGAATTGATTGAAATCAAGGAAGATGGAAATAGAATAATAAAATTTTATTATGAAGGAGTTTTTGAGGATATATTAGATAGATTGGGGTCCATGCCACTACCGCCTTACATAGTAGAAAAATTGGAAAGAAAAGAAAGATATCAAACAGTATATGCAATAAAAGGGGAATCTGTAGCGGCACCAACAGCAGGTTTGCATTTTACCAAAGAATTATTAGATAGGATAGAGTCAATGGGAATAAAAATCGTGGATATCTTCCTAGATGTTGGATTGGGGACTTTTAGACCAGTAAAAGAAGATGATGTGCTAAATCATAAGATGCATGAAGAAACCTTTGAAATTAGCCAAGAGGCAGCAGATATAATTAATAATGGTAAAAAAAATAAAAATAGAATTGTTGCAGTTGGAACCACAACAATCAGAGCTCTGGAATCTTCTGTGGACAAGGACGGAAATTTGATCCCATCCAAAAGGAGCACAGAGATATTTATTTACCCAGGTTTTAAATTTAGGGTAGTCGATGCTCTCATCACCAATTTTCATTTACCAAAATCTACTCTCTTGATGTTAATATCGGCATTTTCTGAGAGAAAATTTATCTTGGACGTTTATGAAGAAGCTGTAAAAGAAAAATATCGATTTTTTAGTTTTGGAGATGCCATGTTTATTGAATAATAAAGGGGTAGATATGCGGATTATAGCAGGTGAATCAAAAAATAGAATTATCAAAACCAAAAAGGGAACTTCAACAAGGCCAACCTTATCTAATATAAGAGAAGCTTTGTTTTCTATGATAGCCTCGTATATTCCTGGTGCCAAAATATTGGATTTGTTCAGTGGGAGTGGAATAATAGCACTAGAAGCATTGAGTAGAGGAGCTAGCAAAGCTATTATGATAGAAAAAGATAGCGAAGCAATAAAATTTATAATAGAAAATATTAATAACTTAGGCTATGAAAATAAATCAAGAGCCTATAAAAACGACGTATTAAGTGCTCTGAATATTTTGGGAAGAAAAGAAGAAAAGTTTAATATTATTTTTATGGACCCGCCCTATGAATTGGAAATTTGTGCCAAGGTATTAAGCTCTGTAGCACAAAATAACTTACTTTTGGCTGATGGAATCATTATCTGCGAGCACTATATAAATGAAAAATTAGATGATTTTGTGGGACTTTATATAAAAATAGATGAAAAAAATTATAGGAAGAAAATTTTGACTTTTTATGCTTTAAATAAAAATTAAAATAAAAATAAAAGATATGTTTAATGAAAATTTAATTTATAAACATATTGTACGAGGTGAAAGATTTGAAGAAGTTAACTTTTGAAGAGAATTTGGAAAGTATTGACAGAATAATTGAAAAATTGGAAAATGGTGAATTGACTTTGGATGAATCCATAAAAGAGTATGAAAAGGCTACAAAACTATTAAAAGAATCTTCAGATATGTTAAAAATTGCTGAGGGAAAAGTATTAAAAGTGACTCAAGGTGATATAGAAGAAGTAGAGAACTAAGAGGTGGTGAGGTCAAATGAATTTGAAAGATACTTTAATTGCAAATAATGAGCTACTAGAAGATGTAATGAAAAAATATATGTTCGAATTAAATTATCCCGCAGTAATTGCTGATGGAATGACTTATTCTTTATTAAATGGTGGCAAGAGAATAAGACCGAATCTACTAATGATGACTTTAAATTTGTTGGAAAAAGAAATAGAACTTGGAATTCCAACTGCCGTAGCAATAGAAATGATTCATACATATTCGCTAGTACATGACGATTTACCTGCTTTAGATGATGATGATTATAGAAGGGGACAGTTGACTACCCATAAAAAATACGGAGAAGCTCAAGGAATATTAATTGGGGATTCGTTGCTTACCCATGCTTTTTATATTTTGACTGATAAAAATGAAAACTTAATTTCCTATGACAAAATTTTTAATATAGTAAAGAAAACTTCAAATTATGCAGGAATTAATGGAATGATTGGGGGACAGACCATTGATATAGAGAGTGAAGGAAAAAAGATAGATTTTGATACATTAAGATACATTCATGCCAACAAAACAGGAAAATTGTTAAAATTACCAGTGGAATGTGCTTGTATTATTGGAGAAGCCAGTGATGGTGAGTATAAAGTCTTGGAAAAATATGCAGAATTGATAGGAATGGCTTTTCAAATTAAAGATGATATTTTGGATATAGAGGGAGATTTTGAAGAAATTGGAAAACCTGTGGGAAGTGATATTGAGCAAGAAAAATCTACCTATCCATCAATAATGGGAATGGAAAAAAGTAAAAGTCTTTTGGAAGAAACAGTAGAAGAAGCCAAGGAAATATTGATTGATAATTTTAATAGTGATAGAAGTAAAATATTGGTGGAATTAGCTGATTATATAAAAAATAGAAATAAATAAATCTTATCAAAAACTACTGCTCATGAAAGTGATACAGTAGTTTTTAATTAGGACTACTAAAAACTATCAAATTTGGTGGTAGCCTGCGGAGTTTTGTGGGGGTTACCCCCACGCACCCAAAAGAATTGGTCATCGTAAATATTTGCATTTTTCTTTTTTTCTTGAAAAAAGTGAAAAAATATCATATAAATTATTATGGAAAGTTGTATGATGATATTTTATTTTTGTAATACGGGAGGAATATTTATGAAAGATGAGATTAAATTGGAATGGTTTGGTCATTCTGCCTATAAAGTAGAATATAAAGGATACTCTGTTTTTATTGATCCCTATGCAGATGGAATGGTACCAGGATTATCAATACTAAAAGAAAAAGCAAACTTGGTACTTTGTAGTCATGAACACCAAGATCATGGATATAGAGAGGCAATTGAAATAACAGAAGCTTCTATAGAAAATCCCTTTGAAATTTCTTTTATTGAATGCTCTCACGACGATGAGGGAGGGACTAAAAGAGGAATGAACAAAATTCATCTATTGAAGGCTGATGGAATAAATCTTTGTCATTTGGGGGATATAGGGGATATGTTAACTCCTGAACAAATAGAAAAAATAGAAGGAGTAACTGTACTAATGGCACCTGTTGGTGGATTTTATACTATTGATCCAGAAAAGCTAAATACACTGGTAAATAAAATTAATCCCAAAATATTAGTTCCTATGCATTACAGAAACGAAGAATTTGGATTTGATGTCATAGGAACTTTGGGTGATTATCTCAAATACTGCAAGAATATAATAGAATATGATACTAATACTATTTATATTAATGATAATCCAAAGGAACAGACTGCTATTCTAAAATACATGAAAAAATAAAATTCAGTTATATAATATGGTTTAATGATATTTTAAAGAAAATGAGGAGAAATGTAAATTTTCTTCTCTTTTTTTAGGATATGAATAGAAATATATTTAATGAAACCTCAAGGGATATTTGACTTTTAAGATAGATTAAAGTATAATCTAAATAGGGTCAAAAAATATTTGGAGGATAGAATTAATGGAAGTATTGAAAGGGGTACCTATCCACGGAGCGACAATAGATGAAAATGGAATAAATTTTGGGATATACGCAAAGGGCAAAAAGAGTGTAAAATTATATATTTATAACAATAACCTAGAATTGCTTCCTAGCAAAATTTATCAATTGGATCCTAAAGAAAATAAAACTGACAATATTTGGCACATATATATAAAAAAACTCAAAGAAGGAACTTTGTACACTTGGGTCCTAGATGATTCACCAGAATTATTGGATCCATATAGTATTTCATATACTAGAGTTAAAAAGTATGTCAACCAAAAAAATATTGCAGTGAAAAAAAGTGAGGAGCCAGCAGAGCACATTAATATTCCCTTAAAGGACACGATTATTTATGAGTCACATATAAGACTTTTTACTAGAAATAAAAATTCCAATGTAAAGTATCCAGGTACTTATTATGGTTTTATGGAAAAGATTCCATACTTAAAAAAATTAGGAATAACTTCAGTGGAATTGCTGCCTCTGTGTGAGTGGGACGATTACGTGACTTTCAAAAGTGTTACTGGGGAGGAATTAAAAAATGTATGGGGGTACAATCCCATCGGTTTTTTTGCTGTTACCAAAAATTTTTCCAATGAAAAATTATCTATAGCCTACTCAGAAATAAATCAACTAAAACTGTTGGTCAAAGAATTACATAGAAATGGGATAGAAGTATTAGTTGATGTGGTCTACAATCATACTGCAGAGGGTGGAGAAAATGGAAAAATATATAATTTCAAAAGCATGGATAAAGAATCCTTTTATATATTAGATGATGACAAAGAAGGATACAAGAATTATTCTGGTTGTGGAAATACCTTCAATTGTAATGAGCCACCAGCAGCAGAAATTATACTAGAATCTTTGAGATATTGGTACAACGAAATAGGGGTAGATGGATTTAGGTTTGATTTGGCTTCTATCTTGGGAAGAGATAGTGATGGTCAATGGATGGAAACATCGATATTAAATACAATAGCAGAAGACCCAATATTGAAAAATGCCAAATTAATATCAGAAAGTTGGGATGTTGGAGGATATTTTTTGGGTGAAATGCCTCCAAATTGGAGTGAATGGAATGGAAAATATAGAGATGCTGTGAGAAAATTCATCAAAAGAGATTCTGAACAAATACCAGAATTATTAAAAAGAATATTTGGAAGTCCAGATTTATTCAAAAAAAATAAAAGAAAACCAACTAGCAGTATTAACTATATTACCTCCCATGATGGTTTTACTATGTGGGATTTGGTAAGCTATAATAACAAATATAATTTGAACAATGGGGAAGACAATAGAGATGGAACAGGCGATAATAATTCCTTTAACTGGGGCGAAGAGGGAGTAACTCAAAATATAGGGCTAAAAAACTTTAGAAAGAAACTATTAAAAAATATGTTTTTGATTTTAATGATCTCTCAAGGAATTCCCATGATAAAGATGGGAGACGAAATGGGTCAGACTCAGTTTGGAAATAATAATCCCTATTGTCAAGATAATGCTTCCACTTGGATAAATTGGCGTCGAGGTACTGGTGAATTTGGAGATTTAACAGACTTTGTGGAAAAAATGATTGCCCTCAGAAAAAAATATAAAATTTTTAGAAAAGGGGAATATTTGGAAATTGATGAAGATGAAGAGGAAAATGAATACAGTGAGGTAGAATTGCATGGAGTGGAGGTTGGAAAACCAGACTATTCAAAGAGCTCTTTGAGCATAGCCTTCACTTTATACGATAAAGAACAAGATACAAAGTTTTATGTGGCCTTGAATTCGTATTATGATAAGCTTAATTTTAAATTACCATCCTTATCTATTGGTAAAAATTGGAGAGTTTTGATAGATACTTCCAGAAAAGATGAAGTAAATTTTCAAGAAAATGGAGAGATAATTCATAATGATTATACTCTAATGTCTAGTAGTTGTCTTATATTAATAGGAAAATAAAAAATAAAAAAGCTTAGATTTTATCTTGGGCTTTTTTAATTATAAATGTTTTTCTTTGAATTTAGGAAAAAAAATAGTATAATAGATATATTGATATATTTAAAGTAGAAGAAAAGAAAATGTAGAGAGCTAGTAAATAGCCCTTGATTTCTTCATGTATAAAAAACTAAGGGTGATGGTATGTATTTGAAATCAATCGAAATACACGGATTTAAATCATTTGGCGAGGAAGTGAATATTGAATTTAGTGAAGGAATAACATCCATTATTGGTCCCAATGGAAGTGGGAAATCCAATATCCTTGATGCTGTCTTGTGGGTGCTGGGAGAGCAGGCCTACAAAAACATAAGAGCAAAGGAAAGTTCTGATGTTATTTTTTCTGGTGGAAATGACATAAAACAAATGAACTTTGCCCAAGTGTCTCTGATAATGGACAATACAGATAGATACTTTCCTATGGAATTGGATACCATCAAAATAACGAGACGACTGACTGCAAAAAAGGGTTCTCTAGAAAATGAATATTATATAAATGATAAAAAAGCAAGGCTAAAAGATATAGGGACTATGTTTTTGGATACAGGGGTAGGTAAAACTGCTTATTCTGTAATTGGACAAGGAAGAGTGGAAAGAATAATTAGCTCTTCTCCCAAAGAAATCAAAGGAATTATCGAAGAGGCAGCTGGAATTAAAAAACTACAGCAACAAAAAAGTGATGCTATAAAAAATCTTTCCACCCTTGATACAGAATTGGGCCAAATAAATTTTCAATTGGATGAAATCAAGAAAAGCAGAGACACCGTTGGAAAACAAGCTGAAAAGGCTGTAAAGTTTGTTGAAATTCGTGATGAAAGAGATAGTCTAGGGAAGGGAATTTATCTGGTAGAATATAGCGAGAACAAAAACAAATTAAAAGTCAATTCTTCCCATGAAGAGATACTCACTAAATCAGTGGAGGACCATCAACAGAATTTGGAACAGGTGATAAAAAGAATTGATGAGATAGGTATTGAAAAAGGAAAAATTTCTCATGATATAGGAGAAATGGATGAAAAAAATAAGAATTTAAATGATGACATATCCAAGATGGAAACAGAAAAAAGTGTACAAGAAGAGAGAATAGTGAGGTATCAAGATAGGATAAAGAATTCTAATGATTCCATCAAAACTAACGAAACTAGAATCCTAGAAAAGGATGAACAAATTAAGAGACTAGAGGAAGAAAAAATTATTCTTGATATAGAACTTGAAAATTTATCCAAAACACATGAAGAAATATCTAATGACCTAGAAAAATATAGAAATCTAAAGGATGTGAAAGATAAATATTTTGATGAAAAGAATAAAACCCTTGGTGAATTAGAATTCCAAAAAGCAAAACAGCAATATGACATGAATTCCGTTGAAACCTCACTAGAAAATAGTAAAAAAACAGTAATTCAAGGAAAAAAAGACTTGGAAGAATGTGAAAAAAAGATAGAAGAGATAAGCAGAAACTTAGAATTAAAAAAATCTGATTTTCTAATAAGAGAAACTCTTATACAAGAAAAAGAAGCAAGAAGAAATTACTTATCAGGAGTGACTTCAGAAACAAGCAAAAAAACAAATGAGACAAGAGGAGAAATTGCCTCTAAAAAAGGAGAATATGAGGCAAAGAAAAGTAGGCTAAATAATTTAATCAGGGCAGATGAAAGCAACGAAGGGTATCAAAGAGGTGTAAGAGAGGTACTAAATAGTTCTTTAGATGGAATTGAAGGAACCTTTGTTTCTCTGGTAAATATCCCAGAAAAATATGAAGTGGCAATAATGGCAGGGGCTGGAGGCAACATGCAAGACATTGTGGTGCCAACTAGTGATGTGGCAAAAAAGGCCATTCAATTACTAAATGATAGGAAGGCAGGAAAGGCTTCTTTTTTAGCATTGGATACAATAAAGGTTAACCCTAGGAAAAATATAAATATTAATATGGATGGAATAATAGGACTAGCATCCACTGTGGTAAAAAGTGATATTAAATATGAAAGGGTAGTGGAATTTGTATTGGGGAATATGCTCATTGTGGAGTCATTGGAAGTGGGATTGAAGGTAATACGAAATAATATCTTCTCTGGAAGTGTAGTGACTTTGTCAGGAGAATTATTAAGTGCTAGAGGAAGAATTACAGGGGGAACCACGCAAAATAAAAGTAAGGGAAACGAAATCTTAGAAAGAAAAAGAGAAATCAAAACTCTAGAAGAATCGCTCAAGATACTGGAAGAGGAATTACAAGTATTGGAAGAATTACTGGTAAGATTAGATAAAGAGGTAAAGAATATTGAAGAAGAAGAAGAAGTTTTAAAAAGGGAATTGGGAGATGTAAATAGCGAACTTGCAAATTTGAATAAAGAATGTAATGAATATATGGTTGAAAAAGAAGGGCTGGGTCATAGGAAAAATAATACTGAAGCAATATTAAAGAATGCAGAGGATAGTGTCAGAGAATATGAAGGTCGATTGAATAAAAATCAAAGTGAATGGGAGTTATTGGAAGACCAAATAGCTGTATTTAGAGTGGATTTGGAAGAAGTGGATAAAGAAGTACAAAAGCTTGGAGAGGAATTGAAAGAAAAAGAGGATAGTTATAGAGATATAAGCATAAATTATGAGAATAAAAAGAATCAAAGAAATTCAAAAAATAGAAGTACTGAAGATTATTCCAAAGAAAAAAACTCATTTATATTGGAAAATACAGAGACAAAAAATAGAATAAAAAATGAATATATAAATATTGAAGTGTGTGAAAAGGAAATCAAAGAATTGATGGAAAAAATAGATAATCTCACTAAAAAATATGAATCAGAAAATCAAGATATCATCTCATTGAAAAAATCTTCAGAAGATTTGGGAAATGAAGAGAAAAAATTAAATGACAGTAGACTAAGTCTAGAAAGAGAACATCAAAAAAAGGTGTACGAATTAGAGAAAACAACCAATACCATAAAAAAATTAGAAGAAGAGTTGGAAAAATTGTCTGAAGAATTAAAGCCACTGGAAGAAATAAAACCCAAAAAAATTGACTCTGAAAATCTAAAGGATGATAAAGAAAATTATAAAAAGTTGGACTTGAAGGTGAAAACTTTTGGAGATGTCAATGTATTGGCAATTGAAGAATTCAAAAATTTAAATGAAAGATACACCGAACTAAATACCCATAGGGATGATTTGGTCAATGGTAAGGATAAATTGATGGAATTGATGGGTGAAATAGACGGAAATATTCAAGAAAAATTTTTCAAGGCTTACAACGAAATAAATGCCAACTTCAACATAATGTGTGAGGCAACATTGAATAATTCAGAGGGAAAATTGGAACTAATCAATCCTGAGAACTTTGATGAATGTGGAGTTGAAATATTTGTTAAGTTTAAGAATAAAAAAAGACAGTCTCTATCATTATTGTCTGGTGGAGAAAAGTCAATGGTTGCCATAGCCTTTGTAATATCAATTTTTATGTACAAACCTAGTCCATTTACCTTCCTTGATGAGATAGAGGCTGCTCTGGATGAGACTAATACTACCAAGCTTTTGAATAAATTAAGAGAATTTGTAGATAAATCACAGTTTATCTTGATTACCCATAACAAAACTACCATGTCAAAATCTGATACTCTACTGGGAGTATCAATGAACAAAGATATAGGAATAACTAAAATAGTTGGAGTAAATCCAGTATCTTTGGATGATTATTTGAGACATAATAAGGGAACAAGAAAAGTAGCAAAAGCTCTAAATAGTTAGAAAAAACTATTTATTATAAAATGAGGTATAAAAATGAAAATACTAGCATGTATATATTATGCTATTACTTCTTTACGAAACTTTCTTTACAATGTGAAAATATTACCCATTGAAAGTGTAGAAGGAGTGGAGATAGTTTGTGTAGGGAATATAACTGTGGGAGGGACTGGAAAAACCCCAGCAGTGCAATATTTTACCAAGAGATTTCAGGAAATGGGGAAAAAAGTGGCTGTAATCTCCAGAGGTTATAGAGGAAAGAGGAAAAGAGAGCCATTATTAGTGAGTGATGGGAGAATAATATTTGCAACAGTGAAAGAAAGTGGAGATGAACCATATTTACATGCTCTTAGCTTAAATGTACCTATTATTGTCAGTGGAAATAGATATAAGGCATGCCTTTTTGCCAAAAAGCATTTTGGAGTAGATACTATCATATTAGATGATGGATTTCAGCATAGAAAATTAAAAAGAAATAGGGATATTGTATTGATAGATGCTACAAATCCCTTTGGATATAGAGAACTACTTCCTAAAGGAAGGTTGAGAGAAGATTTTAGAAAGGCTGTGGAAAGAGCAAGTGAGTTTATTATAACTAAATCGGATTTGACCAGTGAAAGGGAAGTCAATGTGATAAAAAGATATCTAAAAATGAAAATAAAAAAAGAAGTATCCTTGGCAAAACATGGGGTGGTCTCACTTTGTGATATGCATGGTAATCCTAAACCATTATTTTGGCTTAAAGAAAAGAGAGTCTTATTATTTTCTGGTCTTGCCAATCCACTTAATTTTGAAAAAACTGTAATATCATTAAATCCTTCTTATATAGAAAGAATAGACTTTATAGACCATCATAAGTTAAAATTAAAAGATTTGGAAATGATAAAAAAAAGAGCTGAAAGCATAAATGCTTCTTTTATTTTGACAACAGAAAAAGATTTGGTAAAAATGCCAGAAGGATATCAAATGGATAATTTGCTAGTATTAAAAATAGAGTTTATGCTAACAGAAGATAATGCATTGAAACCATTGGAGAATAAAGAATGATAAAAGATATGATAAAAAATAGAGATATTGACAGTATACAAAATACATTGAATACTAAAGGGAATATATATGTATTGTCTTTATTTGCAGAAGTATTGGACAAACGCTCTTATTTCAATATAAGTCCTCAAGGAAAGATAAAGACAAAAGAAATCAACTATATTTTACCAATCTTTGCTTTTGAAGATAATCCAAAAATTTTGAGCGAAAAAATACTTGAATTGTCTGACTTGAGAGAGAAAACTAAAATAAAGAAAATAAATAGACATTCCAATCAATCAATGGACAAACTAAAGGTTAACTTTATGAAAACAATGACAGCTGAAACAGTGGAATTTGCAATGGAATTCGGAAAAGAGATATTTTTGAGAAATGAAGAGGAATTTTATCAAATGATTTCTATATTTTCTCTAACAGGAGGAATTAACAGTCTGAAAAGTCTTTTGGTTCTATCTTTTACAGAAATAGTAAAAAAATATAAAAAAGAAAATATTACAGATGAAATTTTATATTTACTAATTTCATTTCTCAGTAAGTATAGAGATAATTATTATGATACAGATAATTATTATGATAGCTTAGATGAGACTTTGAGTATAGAGATTTTGTATAGAAAAATTTTGGATGATAAAAGTCTCGTGATGACTAGAAGATGTTTGGAGTTGCTCAGTTATATAACTCTAATAAAAAAAATTACTCTAGAAAAGAAATCATTATATATAAATATAGTGGCTGATGAATTGAATAAAAAAAATACATCAAGAAATCTAAATGAAAATGAAAAATTTTTGGTAGAAAAATTAATAAAATTTGGAGAATAAAATGAAGATAGGGATATTTGGTGGGAGTTTTAACCCTATCCACAATGGTCATATTTCACTGGTAAAATATGTACTAGACAAATTATCTTTGGATAAAGTTTTAGTGATTCCAGTGGGAATTCCATCTCATAGGGAAAATAATTTGGAAGACAAAAATGCTAGGTTTCATATGTGCAAAATTGCCTTTGAAGATATGGAAAATGTGAGTATCTCGGATATCGAGATTAATTCAAATGCTCTCTCCTATACTTATGACACTCTTGTTAGCATAATAGAAATTTATGGAAAAGATAACCAGTATTATGAAATAATTGGTGAAGATTCTTATGAATATTTTGATAAATGGAAAAATTATAAAGAAATTTTGAAATTATCAAAAGTGGTTGTTTTGGAGAGGGAAGGATATGACGGAGATATAGCAGATGAAAATATATTTCATCTAAATAATCCTTATTTTGAATACTCTTCCAATGAAATAAGAGAGAATTTGAATAACGATCTGAGTATAGAGAGCATGGTTCCTAAAAAAGTACTTGATTTTATTGTCAAAAATAATTTATATAAAAAAGAATTATAAAGAAAGATGGTGAATTATGGAAAATAATATGGAAAATAAAAAAAATGAATTGAAATTTTTAAAATTATTATCTAATCAATTTAAGAGCATAGGTGAAACAGCCACAGAAATAATAAATTTACAAGCAATATTGAATCTTCCAAAGGGAACAGAACATTTTTTGTCTGATATACATGGGGAATACGAGGCCTTTGACCATGTATTAAGAAATGGTTCAGGTGCAGTGAAGGAAAAGATTCATGATATTTTTGGAGAAAGGTTATCGGATTTTGAAAAGGTAGAATTGGCCACTGTAATATATTATCCAGCAGAAAAACTGGATTTATTGAGTATTGGTGGAAGAAACATCGATATGTGGTATAAGAGTATAATAAAACGTTTAGTTGAGGTATGTAGTGTAGTATCCTCTAAATATACAAGTTCCAAAGTAAAAAAAGCAATGCCTACAGATTTTGTATATATCTTACAAGAATTAATATATGAGCGAAAAGATATATTAAATAGAGTGGAGTATGTAGATGGTATTATTGATACTATTATTTCTATTGGGAGAGCAAAATACTTCATAATAGCCATTTCAGATTTGATAAAAAGGCTCATAATTGATAGATTGCATATAGTTGGAGATATTTTTGACAGGGGGCCTGGTCCCCATCTGATTATGGACCTCTTAGAAAATTATCATGATGTAGACATTCAATGGGGAAATCACGATATCCTATGGATGGGAGCAGCCTTAGGAAACAAAGCTTGTATTGCCAATGTAATAAGAATATCCACAAGATATTCCAATAATGATATATTGGATGAGGCCTATGGAATTAACTTGGTGCCTCTGGCAACTTTTGTTTTGGATACCTACAAAGGTCCTGTTATAGACAAATTTTATCCAAAAGGAGGAGAAAAGAGCGATTTTTTGGCAAAGTTACATAAAGCCATATCAATAATTCAATTTAAACTGGAAGGGCAACTGATAGAAAGAAATCCTCAGTTTGACATGGAAGATAGAAATTTATTAAAATATATAGATTATGATAATTGGACTCTAAAAATAGATGGAGTAGAATATGAGTTAAATGATAATGATTTTCCTACTATAGATAAGAACAATCCTTTGGTACTAACTGATGCAGAAGAAAAAGTAATGGAAAAATTGCAGAGATTTTTTATGAGGAGTGAAAGACTTCAAAGGCATGTCAATTTTCTATTTTCCAAAGGAAGCATATATCTAAATTGTAATAACAATCTTCTATATCATGGGTGTATCCCAATAACTAAAGAGGGACGTCTACAAGAAGTGGAAGTTAGAGGAAAAAAATTAAGGGGAAAGGCGTACTTGGATGAGGTAGAAAAAATCCTAAGAGAGGCATATTTTTCCAGAGATATAAAAAATAAAAGTAATGATTGTAAAGATTATGTCTGGTATTTATGGTGTGGAACATATTCCCCAGTATTTGGAAAACATGCAATGAAGACTTTTGAGAGATACTTTATTAATGATAAAACACCTCACAAAGAAGTGAAAAATCCCTACTATAGTTTGTATGATAAAGAAGAAATTTGTAATATGATTTTGAAGGAATTTGGACTAAATCCCAATATTTCACATATCGTAAATGGTCATGTCCCTGTAAAAGTAAAAAAAGGTGAAACACCAATTAAAGCCAATGGAAAATTATTTATAATTGATGGAGGATTTTCCAAAGCTTATCAAAGTGAGACAGGAATAGCAGGTTATACTTTAATTTCAAATTCTTGGGGTTTAAAATTAGTGTCTCATGAACCCTTTGAGTCAAGGGAAAAAGCCATAAAAAATGGAAAAGATATACTTCATTCAGCAAGGGTGGTGGATGAAGTAAAAAGTAGGACAAGGGTTCGTGATACTGATATTGGTAAGGATTTGCAAGGGCAGGTTAATGATTTAAAGAAATTATTAAATGCATATAGAAAAGGGATTATAAAAGGAAAAAAATAAAAATTTTTTTTGGATAGTTTTTAGGTGAACATATAAAAAAGAGCTTTTTTCAAAAAAGCTCTTTTTAAATATTCTGTTTTGATTCTCACCTGTGAGGATTAAATACTAAAGTTATAGCAGTTCCTTTATTTATTTCACTTTCCACAAAATAATCGATATGGTATAGTAGACAAATATGCTTAACTATGGCAAGTCCTAGACCTGTACCTCCATTTTGCTTAGAGCGACTTTTGTCAATTCTATAAAATCTCTGAAAAATTAGAAAATGATATTTTTTATCAATACCAATTCCTGTATCAGTTATTTTTAATATAGTTTTATTATTTTTGTTCATAAAAATATCTATAATTACACTACCATTATCATTGTTGTATTTAATAGAGTTTTCTGCCAAGTTTTTAATTAGCTGAAATAGATGCTTATAATTAAATTTGACTTTGGCATCTCCATTAATGAGAAAGTTGATATTTTTTTTGGCAATTATTGGATGAAGACTTTCCTTTACTTCAATTGAAATCTTACTAAGGCTAAGCTCCAACAAATCCAAGGTATTATAATTCTCTAGAAGAGAGAGACTTAACATATCTTCTATCAGAGATAGCATTCTATGGGATTCAATAGATATTTGGTTTATGTAATTGGAAATAATTGGATCTGTATTTTTAATTTCGCTCAAGTCGTTAAATCCAATGATTGAAGTAAGGGGAGTCTTTAACTCATGACTAGCATTGGCAAAAAATTCGCTTCGCATCCGCTCATTATTTTTAATCTGACTTATGTCACTTAGTATAATCACAGTTATCTGGTCATAATTATTTTCTTTCCATTTATTTTTAATATTTTTGATATTGACAAGATAATACTTATTATCGTGCTCCAATTCAAATGTGACCGTAATTTTTTTATTGATTATGAAATCTTTTATGGAATCAAATAATTTTTTGTTGGATGTTAAAAAGGCCAAATTTTTTCCGAGAATATTATTTTCAATAGAAAAAATTTCTTGTATAGTTTTATTAATTAAAACAATATTACTTTCATTATCTATGGCAAAGATTCCATCATTTATGTTATTAATAATAAAATTTAATTTACTTCTTTCGCTTTGAATTTGCTGGATATTATTTTTAATTTTATTATTTAATTCGTTTATTTCTGACAATATTTGATTGACTTCATCATATTTTGTATCCGAAAATTGATCATCCAAATCCATGTTATCATTAATAGCTGTGAGATTATTCTTAATGATATTAAAGGGGACTAATAGTTTTTTATTGAGTTTGTTGGTCAATATAAGAGATAAAATAATGATAGTTATTAAAATCATAAATAAAAAAATAGCACTTTGATAAATATATTTGCTTATATTATCCAATGGTATGGCACTTCTAATAAAAAAATCATCGTTGTCCTTAGTGGCTATCAAAGCATAATACATTAGTCTTTTATCGGCAGTGTCACTATGTCTGACAGAAAAAGCAGATCTGTTATTTTGAGCAGCGATAATTTCTTCCCTGTCAAGATGGTTATCAAGAGAATCTGTATCAAGATTTTTGGATTCAAAAATAACCACACCAGACTTATCTATTATGGTTATTCTAATATCATTGGTGGGAATAATTTTGTCCAATTCATTATTAAGAAAACTATTGTGGTATATTTTTGTATAATTTTCCAAAGAATCTTCAGCCATCTTCAAATTATTATTATTTATTATTCTGATAGTAAATACAAAAAACAACAAAAGTGATATTGTAGAAATAAAAAATATGTATATACTCAACATTTTTTTCATTTTAGAATATACCCCATTCCTCTGATAGTCTCTATTATTACTTGAGAACTATTTGCAGATAATTTTTTTCTAATTTCTTTTATATGTATATCAATGGTACGGGTTTCTCCCATAAAATCATCACCCCATACCTTATCCAGTATTTCTTCACGAGAAATGGCTCTCTCTGGATTTTCAACCAATAATGTCAGAAAATTGTATTCTTTCAATGTTAACTTTAAATCAATATTACTGACAGAGATTGTATGTTTACTTTTATTAATTATAATATCTTTGTATGCTAGCACAGTGTTTTGGGGAGGAGCTTGATTTTTTAATTTTGATTTGATTCTAGCTACCAACTCCAAAATTCCAAAGGGTTTTTCAACATAATCATCTGCACCTAAATTAAACCCTTTTACTTTGTCAAGCTCATCACCCTTAGCAGATACCATAATAACAGGAATATTTTTTGAATTTTCTTGTCTTCTTAGCTTTTCCAATATTTGAAAACCATCTTGCCCATCAAGCATAATATCCAAAATAAAGAGGTTTGGAACCTCTTTGGAAAGTGCCAAGAACATATCATCTCCATTTTCAAAGGTCTTAATATCCATATTGATCCCTTCAATAATAAAAGTATATAAATTTCTGATGCTAGGTTCATCTTCTACCACATAAATAAGATTTTTCACATAATTCTCCTAATATAGGTCTCTTACTCCAGTTAAGGAATATTCCACCCATTCACCAATATTTACGGCATGGTCTCCAATTCTCTCTAAATATTTTGCAATCATCATTAGTAAAATAGCTTGGTCAGCAGTTTCTGAATTTGATTTAATCAATTGAATTAAATCATTTTTTACAATATCAAACAAGTCATCCACTTCATCATCCTTTTTATGAAGACTTTTGGCAAGAGCCAAATCTTGATTAATATAAGAATTGACTCCATCTTTTACCATCTGTATGGTGACTTTGGCCATATATGGAATATGTTCCAAGTCTTTAATAAAATCTTCATTTCCAATTTTTAAAGAAATTTCACAAATATCTCTGGCTTGGTCTCCTATTCTTTCCAAATCAGTTATCATTTTCAAGGCTGCAGAAATATCTCTAAAATCCTTGGCAACAGGTTGTTCCATTAATAAAGTTTTTAGGCAATGATCCTCAATGTCCCTCTCTAGCCTATTAATTTTTATATCATATTCAATAATTTCTTGAGCCAATTGCTCGTCATGATTGACAAGAGCTGTGATTGAAGATTCAATCATCATTATTACTTCTCGACACATAGTAGTAAGTTTATTAAAAACTTCTTTTAGTTCCTTATCATATTTATTTCTCATTACCATAATTATACCTCTTTTTTTAAGATTTGTAATTAATATTTATAAAATTTTATCCAAACCGACCAGTGATATAATTCTCAGTCCTCTTATCCTTAGGATTTGAGAATAAAACTTCAGTTTTATCATATTCAATGATTTCACCCAATAGAAAGAAAGCAGTTTTATCTGAGATTCTTGTGGCTTGTTGCATATTATGGGTAACTATCACTATTGTTAATTCTCTAGATAATTCTTCGATTAACTCTTCAATTTTTCCTGTGGAAATTGGGTCTAGGGCACTGGTAGGTTCGTCCATTAGAAGTATTTTGGGCATAGCAGCCAAAGCTCTTGCAATACATAATCTTTGTTGTTGACCACCAGAGAGGCCAAGAGCATTTTTTTTCAACCTATCCTTTACTTCGTCCCAAATATTAGCTTTTTTGAGACTAGTTTCTACAATTTCATTTAGCTCGTTTTTTTTATTTATGCCAAATGTTCTTGGGCCAAAAGCAATATTTTCATAAATTGACATGGGAAATGGATTTGGTTTTTGAAAAACCATTCCGACGTTTTTTCGCAAAACATTAACATCAGTATCTTTATCATAGATATCAATATCACCTATTTTAAAGATTCCAGTTATCTTACAGCCCTCTACTAAATCATTCATTCTATTGAGAGTTTTCAAAAAAGTTGATTTTCCACAACCAGATGGACCAATAAATGCTGTAACTTCCTTTTCGTGAATATCAATATTAATATCTTTTAGTGCCTGAAAATCATTATAAAATAAATTACAATTTTTCACACTTAAATCTAAATTATCTTTCAACTGTGATCACCTATACCTTTATAAAATATTTTTCCTAAACTTGATGAGATAAAATTGATGGTTATTATTAAAATCAGTAAAATAAAGGCTGTTCCTTCTCCAGCTTCGGGGTAACCATGGCTACCAAAGAAATAAACATTAAGTGCTAAAGTAGTGCCTGGAGAGAATATTCCATTGGGAACCTTATTGACTACCATTCCTACAGTAAGAAGTAGCACTGCACTCTCAGAGATAATTCTTCCAGTAGACAAAATAACAGCAGTAACAATACCTCTTGAGGCACACGGCAGAATAACCCTAAAAATAGTCCGTGTCTTTCCTGCTCCTAAAGCATAACTTCCTTCTCTATAGACATTAGGAACAGCCAAAAGATTTTCTTCCACAGAACTTATAATAGAGGGGAGGATCATAATAGATAAAGTTAATCCTCCACCTATTAATGAATACCCGAGACCTAGATAAACCACAAAGAACAGATATCCAAATAGACCATAAACAATACTAGGTATTCCTGCAAGGGTTTCTGTGGTCACATGAATAAAGGGCAGGATTTTGCTATCTTTTTTGGTATATTCTACTAAATAGATGGAAGTTCCAATTCCTATGGGCACTGCAATGGAAAGAGTCAAGATAATTAAAATAGTAGTTCCAATTATAGCTGGTTTGATGGAAGGAGTATTATTATATTCCCCCCATAGAAAATCCAAGTTAATATTGGAAATTCCTCTTATCACAATAAAAGAAATTAGTAAAACCAATATAACAATGACAAATGTCACTGCAATTTGACTAAATTTTCTTAAAATAGGATAAATCCTATTTTTTTTAACTATATAGTTTTTATTCATAATTTTTCCCCATAGATTATTTTTTGAAAGTTGATTTGATAAATGAAAAAGTAATATTTATTAGTAAAGTAAAAATAAATAAAACAGTTCCTGTGGCAATAAGTGCCTCCAATGGCTCCCCTGATAGTTCAGTGGCTCCCATGGCAATATTGGAGGTAAGAGTTCTGACACTTTGAAACAAACTTCTAGGAATTTCAGCACTTCCACCAATTACCATTATAACAGCCATGGTTTCTCCAACTGCTCTTCCAATGGCCAAAATTATCGCAGTAAATATGCCGCGACTAGCACTAGGAAGTATCAATTTGAAGACTGCTTCTTCTTGATTAGCGCCAAGAGCCAATGCTCCTTGATAATAACTTTGAGGTACTGCAATTAATGAATCAAGGGAAATACTTATTATAGTAGGAAGTATCATTATTCCCAAAACAATACTAGCAGTCAGTATTCCATAGCCTACCCCTGTGGGGGAAATGTAATCTCTAATAAATGGAACTATTAGATTTAGTCCAAATAGTCCATATATAACAGACGGAATTCCAGCAAGGAGATTGACCATCTGAGAAATTACAGGAACTAATTTTTTATTTGTAAATTTATATAAACCTACAGCAGTGAATAGTCCCAGAGAACTACCGAAAATTACTGATAAAAGTGTAACATATATACTAGTAATAATCATAGATAAAATTCCATATCTTGGTGGAGTAGTGAAAGGGGACCATCTGTCCTCTAAAATAAAATTCATAAATCCAATTTTATTTACAAATGGAACCCCGTTGCTAAATAAGAAAAATGTAATAGTTAATAAGGCAATAACAGAGAATAAAGCAGATACAAAGAAAATATATTTTACTCTATTTTCTTTGCTATCTGTGGAATTATTGAGACTAAGCATAATATCTCCTTGTGATTGTTTTTTTAGTTTAATTGACTCCAAGTCCCAATTTTGTTGCTAGATTCTACTTCGGAGTTATAGATATTTTGCAATTGGTCAAAAGAAATATTTTCAAGTGGGTTATTTGGATTTATTATAAGTGCTATTCCATCTTTTGCCACTTCGTAAGAGGTACAGCTAGGAGCCTTATTGCTGTCAAACTCTTCACTAATCATTCCAAAACTACTTGTGCCATTTTCAGCGTTTTGATACCCTGTGCCACTTCCACCACCACTGATTACGACATTAATATTAGGGTATACTTTTTCAAACTCACTTGCTATTAACATCATCAGAGGTTGCAGAGAAGTAGAACCTGATATTGCTATTTCACCTCTTAATTCTCCACTATTTCCTGCTGTTGCGTGAGGTTGACTATTGTCCAACACACTAACATATCCGACATCGGCAATCAAGTTTTGCACTTCTTGACTTTGTAAAAATTCATAGAATAATTTGTTTATTTCATTATTAAGCGTGTCTTCTTTGTAAACAATCATTAATGATCTTGCAATTTTATAAGTTCCGTTTTTGATATTTTCTACTGTAGCATCAACGTTATCTATTTTTAAAGTTTTAACTTGAGGAGTAACATAACCTAAACTTTCATATGCTATAGCATGAGGATTATTTCTCACTTCTGCCAAGACTGCTGCAGTTCCTGTTCCGATAATGACTCCTCTTGGATCTGGCTTTCCTCTCAATTTCAATATTTCCATAAATGCTGACTTGGTTCCACTTCCATCTTCTCTAGCTACTACAGTTATATTTCTATCGGCTCTAAATCTTGAGGCTCCTATAAGTAAAGATGAACTAAGTAAATAGAAAATCCCTAAAAATAAAATACCTACAAGATTTTTTTTGTTGATTTTGGTAAAACAATTCATAATTGACACTCTCCTTTTAAATTAAGTTAATAAAATCTTTAATTAATTAAAATAATTTCTACTTTCATATTTTTTTATTTCACAGGGGTAGTTTACTATTTTTTATAGTTTATAACTATCAATAAATAGTAAAAGATTTGTAAAGTTTGTGTAAAATAGGGAGGAGAGTGTTCTATATATTTGGAATTTAAAATGGTATTGTCGTAAATGTTCAAGTGGAAATAGGGAGTTTGCAGAGAGATAGAGAATTTATTTTATAAAAAAACAGGTATTATTGAGGGACTGCTGAAAAACTATTCAAAAAACTTTTTTTACTAAAAGGAAACAAAAATTGTCACAGCTCTCCAGCAGGGAGTGGGGCCTGGGTTGCTTTGTGGGGGCATCCCCCACACCCAATAAATAATAAAGTCATAAATATTTCTGTTTTTCTTTTAATTTTCATAAAAATTTTTAGTTTAAAAAATGAATAAACAAAAGAAATCCAATAAAATTAAATATCCACCGAAAGACTAACCCATTCTCAAAGATGCTTCAGAAGAAAATAATGAAAAGAAAGAGGTTGGTTCGGATACTATAAAAGAAAGTGAACCTTTGAATATAAAAAAAGGGAAAGTTGTTATAGTGAAGTTGGATAGATAACAGCAACATCCATTTTTACGCCTTTTACAATTTCACTGTGTGCATGTCGTGGGTTTGAATAAAACAAAAAGAGCTGTAAAAAGCTCTTTTTGTTTGGATTTACATTTTTTTATAAATTTAATTTTCTTTTTAAACCGTCTGCCAAAATTTGGGAAAAGTTTAAATTTCTTTTTACTCCTAAATCATTTAAATATTGTGGAATAGTCAAAGTTTTCTTAATTCTTTTTTTCATAAGCTCATCCACTTCCTCACGATACTTTAAAGTATCCACTTGAATATAATTGACAATATCATCATCATTTTCAACAATAACTTTTTTACTCGGTTTTGGAACTTCTTGTCCATCATCCTCTAAGAAAATAATAAATTCATTGGCTGCTTCATTTGCCATTCTCAAAGCTTCTTCATAATTGTCTCCTTCTGTTATACATCCTTTTAAGTCTGGAAATTCTACACAATACCCACCATCTTCATAATGAAAAATAGCAGGATAAAGTATACGATTATTTTTATTCATACACCACACTCCTATATATTATTGGGTTCTTATGGTTTTTAGATACAAGGCTTTATTTAAGCCCTGTATCCTTTAGAATTTGGTTTAAAGTGCCTACTCTTAAGGTCTTTTTAGAGGTTGGGACTGTTGTTTGTCTTCCGTCTGGATGTTTAAATATTTTATGTGATCCTTTCCCACGACCTTTTAACTCTTCAAAACCATTTTCTTTTAAGAGTTTTAACAACTCTCTTATTTCCATAGCTGCCCCCTTTGTTAGTATCCAACCAATTATACCACGTGTAACACGTATCGTCAATACTTTTTTTTATTTTTTATTTGTCAAAAAGAGCTTTTTTTTTACAAATGTTATAGATTTTTTACCTAGAATTTACCAATAAAAAATTTGGTTGAGAGGCATGCCTCTCAACCAAGAAAAAGATTATTTATTATTTTTTTAACAACACCACTTGACAAAAAACCCAGTTGTTGTAAAAAGTATTTGTTTTTTAACGTTGTACTCTACCAGATGCATCTCCACCAGCAAGAGTCTCTACTTCTTCTATACTTACAAGATTAAAGTCACCAGGAACAGTGTGCTTTAGAGCAGAGGCTGCCACAGCAAATTCCAAAGCCTTTCCTTGATCTTCTGGATAAGTAAGCAATCCATGAATAACACCACCAGCAAAGGAATCTCCTCCTCCTACACGGTCAATTATTGGATTAATATCATATCTTTTAGATTCATAGAATTCTTTTCCATTATAGATTAAGGCTTTCCAACCATTGTGACTTGCACTAAATGACTCACGTAAAGTGGAAATTACATATTTAAAATCAAATTCTTTGGCCATTTGAGTAAAAATCCCTTTGTACCCCTCAGCACCAGTTTTACCTGCTGTAACATCAGCATCAGGCTTGAATCCCAAACATAATTCAGCATCTTCTTCATTTCCAATACATACATCAACATATTGCATAAGACTTTTCATTATAGATTGAGCTTTTTCTTTTGACCACAGTTTCTTACGGAAGTTTAGGTCAACAGAAACAGTAACTCCATGTTTTTTAGCAGCAATACAAGCTAATTTTGTAAGTTCTGCTGCCTTATCACTGATTGCTGGAGTAATTCCAGACCAGTGAAACCAAGAAGTTCCTTCCATTATTTTATCAAAATCAAAATCACTTGGATCAGCTTCTGCTATTGCAGAATTAGCACGGTCATATATTACTTTGGATGCTCTCATAGAAGCACCGCTTTCTAAGAAATATATTCCTAATCTCTCTCCACCACGGGCAATATAATCAGTTTGTACTCCAAATTTTCTCAAATCGTTGACTGCACATTGTCCTATTTCATGTTTTGGTACTTTGGTTACGAAATAGGCATCGTGTCCATAATTAGCAACAGATACAGCAACGTTTGCTTCTCCCCCACCATATACAACATCAAAAGACTGAGATTGAACAAATCTAGAATTTCCAGGAGAAGATAACCTCAACATAATTTCCCCCAATGTAACTATTTTAGCCATTTATGACCTCCTAATATATATTTAATTAAATTTTTATATTTTAATTTTTATTACAGCTTTTTCTATTAATTCATCATTTACTTTCACTTGTGGTCTATGAATATCCTCAGGATAAACTATTGCAAAGGATGATTCTGTCATTGTGTAAAGAGTCTCGTCTTCACAAGTGTATTTTGCTACATCTTTATCAGGATTATAAGAATCTGTTACCTTTAGAGTAGGATTTGTAATGTCAGCATATCCAAATTTTTCTATTCCTTTTAATAAAAGTTGTAAATCAAGATAAACTTCATGATTCTCAGCTTTAGTTTCTTCAAAGGGTTTTCCTATATAACTTTGACGACTAACAAATATTTCACTTCCATCGACTTCGTGTTTTCCTTCAGATAGAGCTAGTAAATCAGTTGAAAGGGCATAATCAATGGCTTTATCCAAATTAACACTTAAACCTTTATATTGTTTTAAATCTTTTAATTTTCCTATTATCATTTTGAAATCTCCTTAATTAAAAATATTTTATCTTTGGACGCTTTGTATACCAGAAGTTTTCATAAAATCGAGTATATCACCAATTTTTAATACACATACATCTCCATAGATAGTATGTTTTAGTACTGATGTTACAAGTCCAAAATCTAAGGCATAGCAAGGATTTTCAAAATCTTCTATCAATCCATGAATAACACCAGCAGCAAATGCATCTCCTCCGCCAATTCTGTCATAAATGTTGAATTTAATAGGGTCAGCATATTTTTCAATTTCTGAAGAAATACAATAGCCACCAAGGCTATTTTCTGTAGCACTAAATATGGTTCTCTCTGTGCCAAAGATGTATTTCAAATTATATTCTTTAATAACTTGTCTAAAAAGAGAAGCACGCCTTACATTTGGGTCAGTGAAATTATCTTTTGGCTCTACTCCAAGTATCGTAGTAAAGTCAAAATAAGAACCAAAGATAACATCAATGTAAGGCATAATTTCTCTGTAACAAGGAGTTGCCGTTTCTATGGGCCAAAGTTTACTTCTATAATTAAAATCAAAAGAAACAGTGACATTGTATTTTTTACAAGTTTCTAGAGCTTTAGTAACTACTTCTCTGACTTTTTCACCAAGTGCCAGAGATATTCCAGACACATGAAACCATGTGGCATCTGAAAAAATTTTATCAAAATCAAATTCTTCTATTAAAATCTCAGTGATAGCAGAATGTTCTCTATTGTAAATGACTTTGGAAGGTCTTCCACCAAATCCAGTTTCTAGAAAATAAATTCCTAAATTATTACCACTTCTGATAACATGACTAGTATTTACTCCGTGACCTTTTAAGTGCTGTATTGCACTGTCCCCCAATGTATTGGGAGGCAGTTTGCTCATGAAAAATGTATTGTGTCCAAAATGAGATAGGGATACTGCCACATTGGCTTCTCCACCACCATAATTAGCTACAAAATAATTAGTTTGTTCAATTTTATTATATTCAGGTGGTGCCAATCTAAGCATTATTTCTCCAAATGTGATTATTTTTTCCATTTATACCACCAATATTTTTTCAATTATTTTTTATTTTTGATAGTTTTAATTTTTTCTACAAATGCTTTGGCAGTATTAGTAATGTCTTCGCTAGAACCACTGGCTAATTTACCACCAGCACCACAAGCAACAACACCATTTTTGAACCATTCATCAATATTCTCAAGACTTACCCCACCAGTAGGCATTATGTTTATTTGAGGAAGAGGACCCTTTACAGCACTTACAAATGAAGGCCCAAAAGCACTTCCAGGGAATAATTTTATAATGTCACATCCAGCTTTCATGGCTTTTACCATTTCTGTAATAGTCATGCATCCAGGCATATAGGGAACTTGGTAAAGATTACATAATTCAGCAGTTTCAGCATCAAACCCAGGAGAAACGATATATTCAGCACCAGCTAAGATAGCTATTCTAGCTGTGGCACTATCTAGTACAGTTCCAGCTCCAACAATAAGATCTTCTGGTTTTATTTGTTCTTTCAAAGCTTTAATTACTTCTGTAGCTCCAGGAACAGTATATGTTACTTCTATAGCAGGAATTCCCCCAGCAACACAAGCCTTTGAGATCCTCAAACCCTCTTCAATGCTGTCGCTTCTTACCACTGCAACAATTCCTACATCAGTTATTCTTTTCAAAACATCAAATTTTTTTAACATGCTTCCTCCTTGCAAAAAAATAAAATAAAAATGTTTGTATTTTTTACTATATTATAGTTTAAAAGTACATAAAGTTCAAATAATATTTAAATATTTTTGTTTCTTATATGAAACGAATTTCTTTGATAGTCTTCTTTAGTGAAATTTTTAGTGATTTGGAAAATAATAAAAAAAGAACAGGAATCTTTTTCTATTCCTATTCTTTAATTTTTGAAAATTATTTATCTTCAAGATTTTCTAATTCCTCTGTTTTAACCTCTTCAAGATATTCTACAACTTCTATGGAGTCATCTGAATTATTGTTTCCATACATTCTCTTTTTCAGATAGTTTAAAATATTGATTACCAAATATAAAGAAGTAAATGCAAACAAACTATAACGCCAAGTAATTAGCACAACCAAAACAAAAACATTAAAGAATTTCTTTGGAATAAATGTAAAGGACTTATCAGGAGTCTTAAATGGAATGGTGCTTACCATTAAAATAGCTGCAAGTGCAGCAACACTCATGAAAATTTTGGGATTATAGAAATCAATATTAAAAACTTCGTTGAATGAATGACATATAATATAGTAAGAACAAAGCATAGAAGCAGCATTTGGTATTGGCATCCCACTAAAGTCATCTTTTTCACTGGAGGCAACTGTCACCACATTAAACTTCACAAGTCTCATCACACCACAAAATGCATATAAAAAAGATATTGGAGTGACTAAGCTGGCAATATTTTTGGAAATTTCTGGTGGTAGTGTGGAAATATCTTGATTTAATTTGCAATACAAGAGAATTGCTGGGGCAATTCCGAAAGAGATAGCATCTGCAAAGGAATCAAACTCTTTTCCAAATTCGCTAAAAGCATCCAATTTACGAGCAGTCTTACCATCCAAACCATCGCAAATCATAGCAAAAATAACAAAAAGAACAGTCTTATCAAATTCCAAATTTATTGAAGAAATGATACTTAAAAATCCTAAAAACATACTTGTGGCTGTAATAGCATTTGGAGCTAGATATTTTTTACTAATCATAATGATTCTCCTTGTAAAATATATTTACTATAAATTAAAAATAATTTTTTATTTTGATAAACTATGTAAATTTTATCATAAAAAATGGATTTTATCAAATTTTTAATGGAAAAATTAAAGGAAATTTTTTTGTCATAGTGGGACAAAAATGGAAGAAAAAATATTTTGTGCAACAATGAGCTATTATACGAATTTGATGGGTTTCTAAGATGAGATTATGACCTTAAATTTTTTATTAACGATAAGTGAAGATTTTGGTTAAAAAATTTGCAATGTCACAATTAAAAGGATATACTATATAGTGTGAGAAACAATAAGATAAAATATAAAAACTCTCCACAAACATTATAAATTCAAAAGAAAGGAGTGACCTCATGGAAAAAAATAATATTGATATTTTGCTCTCTGTGAAATCTTCTGGTAGCAGAAAACAATTTATCAAGGAAGAAAAATTTACAATAAAAGAAGTTTCCAACACAAAAGATTTAATTGAGCAATTGGTTGAAGATAATGTGAAAAAATATAACAAGAAAGAAATAGATAAGAATTTATTTCAATATTTGACCACAACTGAAATAAATCAATTGGACAATTATGGAAAGGTAGGATTTAATGACCGTAAAAATGAAAAACAGCAAGATGTGGAAAAAGCCAAAGAAGTTGCTTTGATGGCCTATTTTGATGGATTGGTAAGGGTATTTGTAAATGATGAAGAAAAAATGTATGACGAGCAATTAACTCTTCAAAAAAATGATAAAATTACCCTAATAAGAATGACTATGTTAGTAGGAAGAATGTGGTAGGAGGAAGTATGGATACAGTAAAAGAACAAACACTTAAAGAAAAGAATGCAAATTATTATATGGAATTGGTGGAAAAATTAAAAAAAGAAATGGTAAAGGGCAATTTAGAGACAATAGTTGATTATGCCATTAAAGTCAAAGAAGGAAAAGGATTAGACTATCAAGAGGAAATTTATGAATTTTTATTGAAAGACTCAAAGTCTATCAAAGACATCTTGGAAAATAAAGGGGTAAAAGAATTTTTTAATTTGACATTACCCAAAGAGTGGGGCAAAAGATTTGAAGGAATATTATTAGGTATTACAGAAAAACCCTACAGTACTGGAATGTTTAGACGTTCTCTTCACTCCCAAAATTTGATATATTTTAAGGATCGTATTTGGAATGCCATTATGTGGGTGTTTTTTAATTACGAAGATTTTTCATTGGAAGATTATCTGACCAATCAAGATTCAGGAAAATGGGACTTTTATAAACCTGATTTTTTTATTATCGAAGGTGCGTTGATAGCCGAAATTGACAATGGAAATAAAAAAATCATTAAATTAATTAAAGATATAATATACTCAGAGGAAAATACAACCAATATGTCTCATTCGGTGGCAAGAGTCATTATAGGGAGTCGTAACAAAGAATTATATGAAGATTTAATTAATTTACTTTTGGCAGCCAAACTTCAAGAGGGAATTAGACAAACGATATTTGAATGTGCAGATTGTGGAACTATTGAGTTTTTAAAATTGACAGTTAAGACGATAATTGAGCATAATTTGACCAGATTTTCTTCTTGTGTACGAGCTATCAATACATGGATTGGCTTTGGTTACGAAGCAAATAACCAAAGAGAAATCAAAAAAATTATCTCTTTGATGGATAATTATCTAAGTTTTGAGAATAAAAATATAGTATTGAAGACAGAAGATACTTTGGAGATATTTGTATCTTTATGGGCCACAGGAGTTTATGAAGCCGATGACTGTTTGGATTTACTAAGAAAATATATGAAAGGAACAAAGCATCAAAAGCTAGTAGCAGGGTATTTTTTAGCAATAATAAGAAATATTACTGTTAAAAATGAAATCGCACTGGAATTTATAGATGAAGATGATTTGGATGTATTTGCGTATTTAGAAAGAAATGTTTCTTTGGGAAGATTTTACTCGTTTTATCATGTAAAAAAACAAGATTTTTTGAAGAGAATAAATGAAAGTCTTATTTTGCAAGACAAAAAGTTTGCAGAAAAAATAACAAAAATTTATTTACAAAAAGTAGCTAAAATACCTAAAGCAGGTCATATAGTGAATCAAAAACCATTTGAATGGGTCTATTATACATTGACTCGTGAAAGTCTTCTAAGAGACTTAGTTGCTCTTGTGGGAGTGTTAGGTAAAGAAAAATATCTAGAGGAGTTGATGGAACAGGCTAAAACTACAGATTCTGATATTAGAATTGGAATTGTAAAATTAATCTTAGACCCCAATAATTCTGCTGATAAAGAAAAAATTCTTGGATACTTAGATGATAAAAGCACTCCGGTTAGGGAAGCAGTCATAGGTGTTTTGAAAGATATACCTCTAGTAGACGACCAATTGGAGAAGGTAACTTCTTTATTGAGACTCAAATCTGGTGGAATTCGTCAGAATATCATCAAATTGATATTGGACAAATCTTTGGAATCCAAAACCAAGACTGTTAATCAATTAATAGAGTCAAAGGATGAAAATAAGAGACTGGCCGCCTTGGATATTTTGGTCAATCTTCAACAAAATAATGAGATACCTCAAGAAGATATTGATAAATACATAGAAAAATTACCAAAAGTAACTGAGCAAAGCAAGATTTTAATTGATAAATTATTGGCAAAAGAAGTCAGTAGTGAGTATTCCAAAGAGAATGGTTTTGGATTATTTGATGTAAATTATCGTCCTATATTTGACATTAAATACAAAAAAACTGGTGTTTTAGACGAATTTTTCAAAATAAAAGCAAGCAAATTGAAAAAAACCATAGAAGAATTTATAAAATTTGTCGAAAGCCATAAAGATGATATTCTTTATACCATGAATTGGGATAAATCTAGAGAGGAGAGATTGTTTGGGAATTGTACTAATCTAATGATAACTTATGAAAATAGCGTTAATGGTTCCCAAAGAAAAGATGATGCAAAATATCAAGATTATTTTCTACATGAAGAAATAAAGAATTTTATTAAATCAAATAAAATTTCAATGTTAGAATTATTAAAAATCAAATTCATCACTCATATAACTGATTATAGAGGGGAATATCAAACAAATTATGAAAATTGGGCAAAAGAATTAATAGATAAAAACTTGATTGGGACTGAAACTCATGAATTCAGAGTTTGGAATAATAAAATAAAACACGGAAAATTAATAGATAGTATTATTGGTATTTACACTAAGTTTAATCAACAAGAAGAAGTATTTGATATTTCATATTCTATTTTAGTAGATTTTATTTTAGATCAAAAAGATATAGAAGTTTTCAGAAAAAATATACTTCTCCCAAGTAAATGGAGGAAAGGAGTGGAAGGTTACTTGTTGGAGAGTAAAGAATTAAATTTTTTTATTGGAAAAAAGAAAGAAACTCAACTATATCTGGAAAAGTTTGAAAAGTCCATTGCTTTAAGTTATAAATTAGGCGAATTACAAGACTGGGTTTATTTGGGTCAAGATGAATTGGGAATAGCCCGTGCTGTAGAAGAAAAAATACTGCCAATTAATGAATTATATAGAACTTTTTTTAATAAAAATTTTTACAGACAATTACGTGTTTATACAGCTAAAAATAGTCCTGTGAGAGATAAGAGATTTGAAGATTATCCATGTCTTAAGACTGTCACTGAAAATATAGTGGAGCGTGTAATAGAAATAGAAATGAAACGTGGAGACAGTAAAACTGATGTGAGTCCAATGGCAAGTGAAATTCAAGTTCATTATGGGATAGAGCATTTTTACAATATTTTATTGGCTTTGGGAAAAGAAACTTTTGCTAGAGGATATCTTTGGGGAAGTAGTCATACCAAAAAAGAGGTTTTATCTTCTTTGCTAAAGAATTGCCTTCCAAGTAAAGAGGATACTGATAAGAAATTTAAAGAGGCTGTAAATGGCAGAATTTCAGATGAAAGATTGATAGAAGCAGTCATGTATGCCCCTACATGGGCAGATTATCTGGAGAATTATCTTGGGTGGAAAGGGGTGAAAAGTGCCATTTGGTATTTTCATGCACACACCAGTGATAGTGTGTCTTCAGAAAATCAATCAGAAATTGCTCCTTTTTCACCAATATCCCGTGTAGATTTTCAAGATGGAGCCTTTGATATTAATTGGTTTAATAAAACATATGAGGATTTGGGTAAAAAGAGATTTGAATTATTTTATAAAAGTTCAAAATACATAAGTAGTGGCGGGACTCATCGTAGAGGACAATTGTTTGCCGATGCAGTGTTGGGAACACTAAAAGCAAGAACTCTAGAAAAAGAAATAATGGACAAACGTAACAAGGACAAATTACTTAGTTATGGATTAATTCCACTGGGGAAGAATTCGGAAGAAGAGGCATTAAAACGGTATGAATTTATTCATAATTTTATCAAAAGTGGTAAGGAATTTGGAGCTCAAAGAAGAGAAAGCGAAAAGAAAGTCTCTGCCATTGCATTGGGAAATTTAGCAAGAAATCTAGGTTACGATGACATTAATATTTTTAGTTGGAAAATGGAAACGCTAAAATTAGATAGTATTTCTGCATACTTCACTGAAAAGAAAGTAGATGATTATACAGTGGTTCTTCAGGTAAATGAAGAAGGAATCAGTGATATTATCATAAAAAAAGAAAATGTTATCTTAAAGAGTACTCCAACTAAAATTAAAAAAGACAAGTATCTGTTGGAATTAAATGAAGTCAAAAAGTCTCTTAAAGACCAGTACACTAGAGCAAGGGTAAGCTTTGAAAACGCCATGGTGCAACGTTCTAATTTTCAGTGGAAAGAAGTAAAAGCTCTTATTAATCACCCAGTCATCAATGGAGTAATGAAAAAATTAGTATTTATGGCAGGTAAAAAATTTGGTTTTGTAACCCCAAAGGGATTAATTAACAATCTGGGAAAAACCTTTTCCCTAAAAGACGAACAATCATTGGTGATTGCTCATTCCTATGACATGAAAATAGCAGAGGTATGGGGAGATTACCAAAAATATATCTTTGATAATCAGTTAATTCAACCATTTAAACAAGTATTTAGAGAATTATACACAGTGAATCCAGACGAAAAATCTGAAAAAACCATTTCCAGAAGATATGCAGGTCATCAGGTACAACCGCAGAAAACTGTAGCTCTGTTAAAATCTAGAGGATGGAATATATATTATGATGAAGGATTACAAAAGGTAGATTTTAAAGAAAATGTAATAGTGAGAATGTATGCAATGGCCGATTGGTTTTCCCCAGCAGATGTGGAAGCTCCGACTTTGGAGACTGTGGAGTTTTTCAATCGTGAGACGAGAGAGAATATAGAGCTTGAAAAATTAAATCCAGTTTTATTTTCAGAAACAATGCGTGATATTGATTTGGTAGTGAGCATTGCCCATGTGGGAGGGGTAGATCCAGAGACAAGTCATTCCACAGTGGAAATGAGAAGTGTGTTAATTGGAGAGACCATAAGACTGATGAAATATAAAAATGTTGAGATAACAGGAAATTTTGCCAAAATAAAAGGGAAATTAGGTGAATATAGCGTACATATGGGAAGTGGATTGGTACAAATGATAGGCAAGGGAAGTATAAATATATTGGCAGTACAAAGCCAGCACAGAGGAAGGATTTTCTTGCCATTCTTGGATGAAGATCCAAGAATGGCTGAGATTGTTTCTAAGATTGCGTTACTTGCAGAGGATAATAAGATTAAAGATCCAATGATATTAAGTCAAATAAAATAGTAGTTAGGAGCAAAATTTGACATTATTATTGGAGATTATTATTTTAAGTAACATAAAAATTCAGACAATGAAAAACAAAAGAAAAATTTTTATTAAAAAATATTATGAAAATGTGAAAAAATTTAGTATAATATATAGGTAAAATTTTTAGTATATTAAGAGGTGTATGTGATGAGTGAATGTTTATTGGCAAATGCAAAGGAAAAAATAAAAAAAAGTAAAAGAATAGTCGTAAAAGTGGGAACATCTACCATCACATACCCCAACGGAAAGACTAATTTTAAATTAATGAATAAGCTCAGTTGGGTTTTAGCAGACCTTATGAGTCAAGAAAGAGAAGTGGTGTTGGTTACTTCAGGAGCAGTTGGTGTGGGTGCATCAAAATTAAATTTTTCAACAAGACCCACTATCATAAAGGAAAAACAAGCGGCAGCTTCTGTTGGACAAGCAGCTTTAATAAATACATACCAAAACTTTTTGGGAGAATATGGAAAAATAGCTGCTCAAATCTTATTAACAAAGGATGATTTTAAAGAGGGAGAAAGAAAAACAAATACTAAAAATATATTTGAGACTTTGTTTGGTTTTGGAGTACTACCAATAGTCAATGCAAATGATAGTATTTCTACCTATGAAATAGAATTTTCTGATAATGACACTCTCGCCTCTGAAATAGCAGCATTGTTGAATGCCGATCTTTTGGTGCTTTTGACTGATATTGATGCCTTATATAATAAAAATCCTAGGACAGACTCAACAGCTGAAAGAATACCCTATTTGAAAGACTTTGATGAAAGCGTGGCAGATGTTTCTGGGGGAAAGGGAAGTACTTTTAGTATTGGTGGAATGGAAACTAAATTGAGTGCAGCTCAAAAATGTACCAAAGCTGGGGTTATAATGGTTATTGCGGATGGGTCAGATCCTCTGAATATTATCAATATAATAGAAGGAAAGAATATTGGAACAATTTTTGATGCAAAGGATTAGTTTTTAACTGATTTGAGGAGGAATCATGGATTTAATAAAAATAGGGAAACTGGCAAAATCCGCATCAGAAGAACTTTCAAAATTAAATACTGATACCAAAAATAAAATATTGTTAGAGTCAGCAAAGGCTCTTTTGGAAAATCAAGAAAATATTTTGATGGCAAATAAAAAAGATGTACAAGAGGCCATAAAAAAAGAAATAAGAAACGCATTTATAGATAGATTAACTTTAAATGAAAAAAGAATAAATGAAATGACTCAAGGATTAGAGGAAATTTCAAGATTAGATGATCCTGTTGGCCAGTATATTCAAAATAAAACATTACCAAATGGATTGATAGTGGGACAGAAAAGAGTGCCTTTGGGGGTAGTTGCTATAATTTTTGAATCTAGACCAAATGTAGCAGCAGATGCCTTTGGTCTATGCTACAAATCAGGAAATGCAGTGATTTTGAGAGGTGGAAAGGAATCAATCAACACCAATGTAGCAATAGTAAATGTTTTTAGGGATGTTCTGAGAAAAAATAATCTTTCTGAAAATATGGTTCAAATTATAATGGATACTTCCCGAGAAGTGGCTCAAGAATTAATGAGACTGGACGAATATATAGATGTATTAATTCCCAGAGGAGGAGTCGCACTAATAGAAACAGTGGTAAAAAATAGTACTATTCCTTGTATTCATACTGGTGTGGGAAATTGTCATATTTTTGTGGATGAATTTTATGATGTAAAAAAGGCTGTGGATATTATAATTAATGCCAAAACTCAAAGACCTGGGGTGTGTAATGCAGCCGAAAAACTTTTGATTCACGAAAAGATAGCTGATGACTTTTTACCAACAATAGGAAAAGAGTTGTTAGAAAGAAAAGTAGAAATACGTGGTGATAAAATTACATTGGAAAAGATAATAGGTGCCAAAGAAGCCACAGAAGAGGATTGGAGCACAGAATATGAGGACTATATAATGGCTTTAAGAATTGTAAAGGATTTGGACGAGGCAATTATGCACATTAACAAATATAATACAAAGCATTCAGAAGCAATAATAACTGAAAATTATTCCAATGCTCAGAAATTTCTTAATGAAATAGATGCAGCAGCAGTATATGTAAATGCTTCCACAAGATTTACTGATGGAGGTCAATTTGGATTTGGAGCAGAAATTGGAATAAGCACCCAAAAACTACACGCGAGAGGACCAATGGGACTCAAAGAACTAACCACTACCAAGTATATAATCTATGGTAATGGGCAAATACGTCAATAAAAATTTTAAATAAAAACAGTTATTTGCGGGATAAATGAGAAAAAGCTATTTCTACTAATTACGTTTTTAGAGACTATGTTTCCACTAACTATATTTGAAATAGATTTCAAAAAATTAAGTATAAATTTACAAAAAATATTTAATTAATTTAGAGATATTTTGCAATTAACTAATATAAAACTTTAAGGAGATAAGAATGAACATTATGTTATTTGGTGCCCCTGGTGTTGGGAAAGGGACTCAAGCAAAATTAATTACCAACAAATACAATATACCGCAAATTTCTACAGGGGACATATTAAGGGCAGCTGTAGCAGAACAAACACCAATGGGATTGGAAGCAAAAAAATTTATGGATGAAGGAAAATTAGTTCCTGATGAAACTATTATTGGAATCATTAAGGAAAGACTATCCAAAGGTGATTGCAAAAAAGGATTTATTCTAGATGGATTTCCACGAACATTGCTCCAAGCAGAAGCTTTGGACACATTGATGAATGAAATGGAAATCAAATTGGACAAGGTAATTTCACTTTCGGTTCCCAGTGAGGTCATTATAGAAAGAATTACAGGAAGAGAAGTTTGTAAGGATTGTGGAGCTTCTTTCCACGTGAAATTTAACCCATCTGAGAAAGAAGATACATGTGACCTTTGTAATGGACAATTGATAGTAAGAAAAGATGATAATAGAGAAACTGTAGAAAAGAGACTGAAAGAGTATAATGAACAGACGGCTCCATTATTCAATTATTATAAAAATAAGAAAATTTTGGAAGAAATTGATGGCAACAAACCTGTAGATACTATTACAAAGGAAATTTTTAATCTTTTAGATTAATCTATAAATTAAAAGAAAGAGGAAAATATTAATGGCACTTATAAAAACTTTGGAAGAAATCAAAAAAATAAAAAAAGCAAATCAAATTATTGCTAAATTATATAGAGATATTCTTCCTCAATACATAAAAGAAGGTATAACTACCAACGAAATAAACGCCGTTGTGGATGATTACATAAGAAGTCAAGGGGCAAGACCAGCATGTATTGGTGTACCTGGAATTATTATGGGATTTCCAGCTGCTACTTGTATTTCTGTCAACGAAGTGGTAGTTCATGGGATTCCCAATGAAAGAAAGCTAAAAAACGGCGATATTATAAGTATAGATACAGTCACTGAATTGGATGGTTTTTTTGGTGATGCAGCAATTACCTATCCTGTAGGAGAAATATCTGACGAAAATAAAAAACTTCTAGAAGTAACAGAAAAATCCAGAGAGATAGGAATAGATTTTGCCAAGGTGGGAAATAGAATCAGGGATATAGGTCATGCGATACAAGCTCATGTGGAAAAAAATGGTTTTACAGCAGTGAAAGATTTTGCAGGACATGGAGTAGGACATGAAATGCACGAGGATCCGATGGTACCTAATTTTGGAAAAGCTGGACGGGGGATAAAAATAGAAAATGGAATGGTTCTTGCCATTGAACCCATGATAAATGTGGGTTCTTACAAAGTTGAGATATTAAACGATGGCTGGACCGCAGTAACAAAGGATAGAAAAAATTCCGCTCACTTTGAACATTCTGTAGCAATAATAGATGGAAAGGCAGTAATATTAAGTATAGATGACTAATCAAATGAGTTCTTTTCAGAGCAGGAGGTTATTTCCTCCTCTTTTCTGTTTCTATTAATCTCTAATTAAATTAATAAAATAAAAAAAATTTAAGAGCAGTAATTATATGATTTAAAGGATTTTCATGTGAAATTATAAAAAATATTTAAATTTTAAATGAAAAGACTAGACTTATTATAAAATTAATGATATAATAGTATGAATTTCTGTTCGATAGGAGGATTTATGTCGAAGAAAGATGTTATCGAATTAGAAGGCACAATATTAGAAGCTCTTCCCAATGCGATGTTTAAAATTAAATTGGAAAATGGGCATACTATATTGGGCCATATTTCTGGTAAAATGAGAATGAATTATATCAAAATATTGCCGGGAGACACAGTTACTGTGGAGATATCACCCTATGACTTGTCTAGGGGAAGAATAATCTACAGAAGGAAAAACTAGTAAACTTCATAAGCTTACTAGTTTTAAGTTGTAAAAAAAGGAGGGTGAAAATGAAAATAAGAGCATCAATAAAACCTATGTGCGACAAGTGTAAAATTATCAGAAGACATGGGAAAATACGAGTGATTTGTGAAAATCCTAAGCACAAACAAGTGCAAGGGTAATTTTTTTGATTGAAAATCATTTGATTAAAATTTAATTATCATGAATTATTTAGTACTGTAAAGATATGTAGAGAGCTGTAGAGCCTTAATCCCAAATGGGGTCATATCGAGGAAAGTATTTAGCTAATCTTTGTAGTGTTAGCGAATATATAAATTTCTAATATATTGAGGAGGAAATAATTTTGGCTAGAATAGCAGGAATAGACATTCCTAGAAATAAAAGGGTTGAAATTGCATTAACTTATATCTATGGAATTGGAAAACCAACATCTCAAAAAATATTAAAAGAAACTTCAATTAATTTTGATACTAGAGTGAAAGATTTGACAGAAGATGAAGTAAATAAAATCAGAGATGCTATTAAATCAATAAGAGTGGAAGGAGACTTAAGAAAAGAAGTTAGACTTTCTATTAAAAGACTTATGGATATCAAATGTTATAGAGGATTGAGACACAAGATGGGGCTGCCAGTGAGAGGTCAAAGTTCAAAGACAAATGCAAGAACTGTAAAAGGTCCTAAAAAACCGATTAAAAGATAATTGATTAAGTAAGAGATGGAGAAATTTTATAATTAAAATTAAGGAGGGAACTAAAGTTGGCTAAAAAAACAGCTACTAAAGTTAAAAAGAAATTAAAGAATATTCCAAATGGAGTAGTTCATATACATTCAACTTTCAACAACACAATAATTGCTATTACTGATACTGAAGGAAAGGTTATTAGTTGGAAATCGGGAGGCACTTCTGGATTTAAAGGTACCAAAAAAGGAACTCCCTTTGCTGCTCAAATAGCCGCAGAGCAAGCAGCAAATATAGCCAAAGATAATGGAATGAGAAAAGTTGAAATAAAAGTGAAAGGACCTGGTTCTGGAAGAGAGGCATGTATTAGATCTATCCAAGCTACAGGAATGGAAGTTACTAAAATTACAGATGTAACTCCTGTCCCTCACAATGGTTGCAGACCACCAAAAAGAAGAAGAGTATAATCATTAGTGTTTATTATAAATTTTTTTATTAAGAGAACACATTGAAGGAGGATATAGAAAAAAATGGCAAGAAATAGACAGCCTATTATAAAGAAATGCAGAACTCTCGGATTAGATCCAGTAATATTGGGTGTTAATAAGTCTTCTAAGAGAAACTTAAGACCTAATGCAAATAGAAAACCAACTGAGTATGCAATTCAATTGAGAGAAAAGCAAAAAGCTAAATTTATATATAATGTAATGGAAAAACAATTTAGAAAATTATATGAGGAAGCAGCTAGAAAACAAGGTGTTACTGGTTTAACTTTAATAGAATATCTAGAAAGAAGACTAGAAAATGTAGTTTATAGATTGGGATTTGCTAAAACAAGAAGACAAGCAAGACAAATAGTGAGTCATGGTCATATATTGGTGAATGGCAGAAGAGTAGATATTGCCTCTTATAGAGTAAAGGTAGGAGATACAGTTTCTATAGCTGAAAACTCAAAAAATTTGACTGTCATCAAAGAAGCTGTGGAAGAATCAAGAGTTCCAGTTTGGATGGAATTGGATAAAAGTTCTTTTACTGGTAAAATATTGCAAAATCCAACTAAAGATGATTTGGATTTTGATCTAAATGAGTCTTTAATTGTTGAATACTATTCTAGATAATAATCCTTTTAATAGGAGTTGATTAAATGTTAAAAATTGAAAAATATGCCAGAGGAATCAATATTTCAGAAATTAAAGAAAATGATTTTAAAGGTCAGTATGTAATTGAACCTTTGTACAGAGGCTATGGAAACACAATAGGAAATGCACTAAGAAGAGTCTTGCTTTCATCTATTCCAGGAGTAGCAATTAAAGGATTAAGAATTGAAGGTGTACTTAGTGAGTTTTCTGTGATTGAAGGAGTAAAGGAAGCTGTTACTGAAATAATTCTTAATGTGAAGGAAATAGTAGTTAAGTCTGAAAGTTCTGGTGAGAAAAAAATGACTTTATCTGTAAAAGGACCAAAAATTGTAACGGCATCAGACATTGTTCCTGATATGGATATAGATATAATTAATCCAGATCAAATTATTTGCACGATAACAAATGACAGAGAAATTGACATGGAATTTTTGGTTGATAGTGGAGAGGGGTTTGTTGTCTCAGATGAAATTGATAAAAAAGACTGGCCAGTGGACTATATAGCAGTAGATGCAATATATACTCCTATTAGAAAAGTGTCTTATATGGTGAAAGATACTATGGTTGGGAGAATGACAGATTTTGACAAACTAACTCTTAGTATAGAAACAGATGGTAGTGTGGAAATTAGGGATGCGATTTCTTATGCAGTGGAATTATTAAAACTTCACTTGGATCCATTCTTAGAACTAGGGAATAAAATGGAAAGTCTAAGAGATGAAGGCGAAGAGGAAGAAATCAATGGAGAAAATGACATTGATGGAAAAATCTTAAGTGCTAAGATAGAGGAATTAGATTTGACAGTTCGGTCTTTTAATTGCTTGAAAAAGGCTGGGATTGAAGAAGTTAGTCAATTGGCTAAATTATCAATGCCAGAACTATTAAAAATAAGAAATCTTGGAAGAAAATCTTTAGACGAAATTATAGAAAAAATGAAGGAATTGGGGCATGATTTAACTCAAAATGGATCCATAGAATAACTATAAAGGAGGATAGCTAGAAAGATGAATCATAATAAATCATATAGAAAATTAGGTAGAAGATCTGATCAAAGAAAAGCTATGATGAAAAGTTTGACTATATCTTTGATTAATAAAGAAAGAATAGAAACAACAGTAACAAGAGCTAAAGAGCTTAGAAAATTTGCTGAGAGAATGATTACTTTTGGAAAGAAACAAAGTCTTGCCTCTAGAAGAAATGCCTTTGATTTCTTGAGAGATAAAACTACTGTAAAAAAATTATTTGATGAATTAGCACCTAAATATGCTGAAAGAAATGGTGGATATACAAGAATAATAAAAACCTCTGTAAGAAGAGGAGATTCAGCAGAAATGGCAATAATTGAATTAGTGTAAATATAGAAAGAGCCTTTAAAAATGGGCTCTTTTTTCTTTATTAAGCTAAATTGATTAAGTAGTAGGAAGTAAGTTTAAAATAATATTTTTAGATTAAATAAACCATATATTTATACAAAACATATACTTAAAAAATTATAATGAATAAGAGGGGGCCAATATGACACTTACAATTGGAGAAAATGAGATAACACTATGTGACTTAATTAATGTAACAAGAAAGGGGTACAAAGTAGAAATATCCCAAAATGCTTATGAAAAAGTTGCTAAATCCAGAGAACTTGTGGATAGATATGTTAAGGAAAAGAAGGTTTCCTATGGGATAACCACAGGTTTTGGAAAGTTTTCAGATACTGTGGTGTCCCAAGAAGAAACTGGAATGTTGCAAAAAAATCTCATCATGAGTCATTCTTGTGGGGTGGGGAATCCAATTTCTATAGATATGGTAAGAGGTGTTATGCTACTACGAATAGTAAATCTGTCAAAGGGGTATTCTGGAGTTAGAAAGATAGTTATAAATACTTTGGTAGAAATGTTAAACAACGGAGTTACCCCATTTATTCCAGAAAAAGGTTCCTTGGGAGCTTCTGGAGACTTAGCTCCGTTATCACATATGGTCTTGGTAATGTTAGGAATGGGGAAGGCTTATTATGATGGACAATTACTAGAAGGAAAAGATGCCATGGACAAGGCAGGAGTACCAATCATGGAAGAATTATCTTCAAAGGAAGGGTTGGCTCTAATTAACGGAACTCAAGTAATGACATCCATTGGAGCTCATGTGACTTATGATGCCATCAATCTAATGAAGCACTTGGATATTGCAGGGGCACTAACAATAGAAACTTTAAATGGGGTGACTTGTGCCTTTGATATCCGAGTACACCAAGTCAGAGGACACTATGGTCAAATAAATACAGCAAATAATTATAATAAAATTCTATCCCAAAGTCAATGTACCACCAAACAAGGACAAATAAGAACACAGGATCCCTATGTCCTAAGATGTATTCCACAAATACATGGAGCCAGTAAGGATGCTCTGGAGTTTATAAGAGAAAAAGTAGAAATAGAAATGAATGCAGTGACAGATAATCCAATTATTTTCTGTGACACTGACGATGTAATATCAGGTGGAAATTTTCATGGACAGCCAATGGCACTACCTTTTGATTTTTTGGGAATTGCAATTTCAGAAATGGCCAATGTTTCAGAGAGAAGAATAGAAAGATTGGTAAATCCAAATTTGAATTACGGGCTTCCAGCATTTTTGGTTGAAAATGGCGGGGTGAATTCAGGATTTATGATAGTACAATATAGTGCAGCATCCCTAGTGTCTGAAAACAAAGTCTTAGCTCATCCAGCCTCAGTGGATTCAATACCATCTTCGGCAAATCAAGAGGATCATGTATCCATGGGAACAATTGCTGCAAGAAAAGCAGGAGAGATATTAAAAAATGCAAGAAAAGTAATAGCAATGGAATTGATGGCAGCTTGTCAGGGGGTGGATTTGAAACATGCAAAGGATAAATTGGGAGTGGGGACTCAAATAGCTTATGAAGAAATAAGAAAAATGGTTACTTATTATGATAAAGACAGGGTAATGAACTTGGATGTAGATATAATGGAAAAATTGATAGAAGAAAATAAAATAATAGACATAGTAGAAAAAGTAATAGGAAAATTGGATATATAGGAGTGATAAAAATATGAATAAAAATATTTATGAAGCTATGACAATAAAATTAATTGCTATGGATATACCAAAGATATCTCCCAAATTTGATATTAGTATAAGAAGAGCTCCAAAGAGAGTGGTTCATTTGAAAAAAGACGACATAGAATTAGCTTTAAAAAATGCACTGAGATATATTCCAGAAGAATTTCATGAAGATTTAGCTCCAGAATTTTTGGATGAATTAATTGAATACGGAAGAATTTATGGCTATAGATTTAGACCAGAGGGAAAAATTTATGGAAAACCAATAGAAGAATATACAGGAAAATGCACTGAGGCTAAAGCGATGCAAGTAATGATTGATAATAACTTGGATTTTGATATTGCTCTCTATCCATATGAGTTGGTGACTTATGGCGAGACTGGTCAAGTTTGTCAGAATTGGATGCAATATAGATTAATAAAAAAATATCTGGAAAATATGAATGGGTATCAAACTTTGGTCGTAGCTTCTGGTCATCCCACTGGGTTATTTAGATCAAATCCCACAGCTCCTAGAGCAATTATCACCAATGCTTTGATGGTGGGAGAGTTTGACGATTACAATAACTGGACTAGAGCAGCTGCAATTGGTGTAGCAAATTATGGTCAAATGACAGCTGGTGGTTGGATGTACATAGGACCTCAAGGAATAGTACACGGGACTTATTCTACTATATTGAATGCTGCAAGACTTTTTTGTGGTGTGGCTAAAGATGGGGATTTAAGTGGAAAATTATTTGTGACTTCTGGTCTAGGTGGAATGAGTGGAGCACAAGGAAAAGCCATTGTAATTGCCAAAGGTGTGGGAATTGTAGCAGAGGTAGATATTTCAAGAATAAAGACAAGATTAAATCAAGGTTGGGTGGATAAGATTACCACCACACCAGAAGAAACTTTTAATTTAACCAAAGAAAAATTGAAGAAAAAGACTCCATATGCAATAGCATTCCATGGAAATATAGTGGATCTCTTGGAATATGCCGATAGAGAATCCATTCATATTGACTTGTTATCTGACCAAACATCATGTCATGCAGTATATGATGGGGGATATTGTCCTGTAGGAATTTCCTTTGAAGAAAGAACAAAACTCTTGGGAGAAGATAGTGCTAAATTTAATGAATTAATAGATGAAAGCTTAAAAAGACATTACCAAGTAATAAAGAATCTCACGGAAAAAGGTGTTTATTTCTTTGATTATGGAAATAGTTTTTTGAAGGCTATTTATGATATTGGAATTAAAGAAATTTCCAAAAATGGCAGAGACGATAAAGGGGGATTTATTTTTCCGTCTTATGTGGAAGATATTCTGGGACCAGAACTATTTGATTATGGCTATGGACCATTTAGATGGGTATGTCTATCAGGTAAGAAAGAAGATTTGCTAAAAACTGATAAAGCAGCTTTGGATTTGGTAGATCCCAATAGAAAATATCAAGATAGAGATAATTATATGTGGATAAAAAATGCAGACGAAAATGGTCTAGTAGTAGGAACTCAAGCTAGAATTTTTTATCAGGATGCCATGAGTAGAACTAATATTGCTTTAAAATTTAATGAAATGGTAAGAAATGGTGAAATAGGACCTGTAATGTTGGGAAGAGACCATCATGATGTATCTGGAACAGACTCACCTTTCAGAGAGACTTCCAATATAAAGGATGGAAGTAACATTATGGCTGACATGGCAACTCAATGTTTTGCAGGGAATGCAGCTAGAGGAATGACAATGATAGCTCTTCACAATGGAGGGGGAGTAGGAATTGGAAAATCTATTAATGGTGGTTTTGGAATGGTCTTAGATGGTAGTCATAGAGTGGATGAAATACTAATGCAAGCTATGCCATGGGATGTAATGGGTGGAGTAGCGAGAAGAGCATGGGCAAGAAACCCCCATTCTATTGAAACGGCCATAGAATATAATCAAAATAACAAAGAAACCGATCACATTACTTTACCATATATTGTAGATGAAGATCTTATTAAGGATTTGATAAATAAAAAAGTGAAATAACGGTGGTGAAAAATGAAAGCAGATTTAATTTTGTATAATATAGGAACTTTGGTTACCTCTAAGGAACTGGATAAAAAAGATTTCGATAACGAAATGGAAAATATAGAAATATTAAAAAATGGTTATTTGGCAATAAAAGGTGGAAAAATTTTGGAAGTAGGCCAAGGACAATTTGGGGAAAATTTGAAAACTAAAAATACTGAATTAATAGATATTAAAGGAAAAGTAATTACACCAGGAATTGTGGATTCTCACACCCATTTAGTCCATTATGGGTCAAGGGAAGATGAATTACCTTTGAAATTAAAAGGGATTTCTTATCTTGAAATATTAAGAAGTGGTGGTGGAATACTAAGTACTGTGAGTGCCACAAGAAAAGCAACTTACGAAGAGCTATTTGACAAAGCTTTTTCTGTTCTTGATAGGATGCTTTTATTTGGAGTGACCACTGTGGAAAGTAAAAGTGGTTATGGTCTAGACTTAGAAAATGAAATAAAACAATTGAAAGTAAATAGAGAGTTGAATGCAAAGCATCCTGTAGATGTAATTTCAACTTTCATGGGTGCTCATGCAGTTCCAGAGGAATACAAAGATAATCCCAACGAGTTTTCCCAAGAAGTGATGAAGATGCTCCCTGTGATTAAAAAGAAAAACTTGGCAGAATTTTGTGATATTTTCTGTGAAGATGGAGTATTTTCAGTGGAGGATAGCAGAAAAATACTAAATGAAGCAAAAAAGTATGGTTTTATTCTAAAAATACATGCAGATGAAATAGTATCTTTAGGTGGAGCAGAATTAGCTGGAGAAGTGGGAGCTGTATCATCAGAGCATCTTATGGCAGTAAGTGAAGGTGGGATTAAAAGTCTCAAAGAAAATAATGTCATCGCCAATATTCTTCCAGCCACTTCATTTAATCTTGGAAAATCATATGCACCAGTGAGAAAAATGATAGCCAGTGGAGTTCAAGTGGCTATATCCACAGATTATAATCCTGGCTCATGTCCCACAGAGAATATGCAGTTGGTTATGCAAATTTCTTCTTCTCAACTTAGAATGACTCCAGCAGAAATTTTTAAATCTGTGACTATAAATGGAGCTTGGGCAATTAAAAGAGAAAGTGAAATCGGAAGTCTGGAAAAGGGTAAAAAAGCAGATTTTATCATATATGATACTGATAATATTAATTATATTTTTTATAATTTTGGAATAAATCACGTAAAAGATGTTTATAAAGAGGGAAGGCTTGTAGTAAAAAATAAGCATCTTTGTTATCAAAATATTTTTTTTGAGTAAAATAAATTGATGGAATAATTAAATAAAATAGAATAAATTTTTTCAAATACTTATTTTGGAGGTATTTATTTTCAAATTATAGGCAAATAAACTTGTCTGCAGTTTGTGAGTGGCCTTTAATTAATTCTTGACTTGTGTTATAAATTATAGTATAATGAAAATCTAATGTTACATAAAGGTTGTAAATGTACTTAAATCGTATGCGGAGCTGAATTTATGGACGATGATTCATAAGAAGAAAAAATATTAACAGACATAAAGTGTCTATAATATAGCCTCTCGGAGTCTCTGACAAATTAGTAAAACAAAATGTGGTTAAAATTGATAAAAATACTTTTTATAGTTTTGGATGAAACAACTTGTATTACAAA